>OGHM01000257.1_pt1 | contig 30383 bp, 30 predicted proteins | sample 1571531 | NCBI WGS metagenome assembly OGHM01 (sample SAMEA2582031, study PRJEB24529) | metagenome | biome: Human gut stool | place: China | collected 2011 | reverse complement strand
AGTAGAGCCCACTCAACCACTGCGTCTTGCTCGACAATCCAAAAATAATTGAGAGACTAGGACTTTTGTCCCAGCCTTTTTTTATTTATTACACTCCCTTTTCCATCTTGCTCCTCCATTTCCTAAAAATTTCCTGACCATTTTTTTAGGAGGGAATTATTTTAAATCACTAATTATTGTGAGATTTTCACAAAATCTTGTCAGAGCCCGTCATTCATAAACTTGTAAATTTTTTGTACACTTTCCGTTATCTGTACAAAAATTAGAATTGTTGTCTAATTTATTCTTTTGGAGTATAATGCTCTTTGTTAGTGTCGTAAAATTATTTAACATATAAATTATTTTAACGTCAAATAAATAAGAATAAATTTATACAACTACAGAAAGGAACATATGGTACGCCAAAGACAAACAACAACCAAGTCAGACTTACGAAATGCGCTCTCAAAACTCCTCTTGCAACAACCTTTTGAAAGCATCACTATTCGACAATTAACTGAAACCGCTGGGATTAACCGCGGGACCTTCTACTTGCACTATGTCGATAAATACGACATGTTTGAGCAAATGAAAATGGACATGATGCAAGAATTGGATAGCCTCTTCGTTGAGGGAAGCCCTGTCAAGGTGAACTTTCTCAATGTCTTGACCGCTATTAAAGAGAATTATGATTTTATTTATGCATTGTCCCAATCCTGCTGCTCAGACTTCCGTAAACTAGTAAGAAGTTTTACCCTCCATGCACTAGACGATACTCCCCATGCTAAAGAACACATCATTTCAGACTTTCAAGTTCCATACAAGTATGGGCTAGAAATTTTCATCGCTACGATTGAATCTGTGATTGTGACCTGGTTAGAATCCGGTGCCAAGGAAGAGCCAATCGAAATCGGGACGATCATTCTCAGCGTCTGCGACTTTGCTAGCTGGAACTAAATTCCCCAACCTTTTCCTACCTTTATGGAGAAGGTTTTTCTTTTTGGCAAATGAACAACATATAGATCACCTTGTTCAACTTGTTTGTAGAAAGCAAAAAAGCAGGATGCTAGGCTCCTGCTTTTTCTTTATTTTTTCTTTGCCAACATGGTTGCAAATCGAAGTTGAATCCGATGGCCATTCTCATCTCGCCGATGGAGATGGCCTGGATTTTCATTGTACTTGACCAATTCCCAATCCTTGTAATACTCCGCCAATTCTCCTTCTTTAAAGGTGAACGAGAAGGGCATCTGGCAAGGATAATCTTCCGTATCCATGGCACAGACAATGAGATTATAGCCCCCTGGATTGGTATGCTCTTGCATATTGCGGATGATCGCTGGAATCCGATCAGCGTCTAAAAACATGAGGACCACAGTTGATACGATGAAGTCATAGTTTTGGGTAAGAGCTGCAGCATTGATATCATAGAGGCCCACTGGCATGTCCAGATCTTCCTCAGCGACAATACTTTGTAAGATTTCAAGAGCCAGTTCATTTTGATCTACAGCTGTTACGTCAAAGCCATGTTGGGCCAAAAAGAGGGCGTTGCGTCCTTGCCCGCATCCTAGATCCAGTGCCTTTCCAGCTGGGACAATTCCCACTGCTTCTAGCACTTCTGAATGGACAGGATTGGTATTGTATTTTTTGGGGAAATAGTCTTTTGGCTCACAGTAAAATTCCAAGTACCACTCCACATCGTCCGTCGCTGCTTCCACACGGTGCCAGGCCTGGGGCTCGGCCATGGGGTTCTCTGCTCCTGCTTCAAAGAGGTGGCTCGCGATTTCTTCCCCCTCTTCGGTCAATTCAATAAATCGTAACTGACCTTTTAAAACAGTAATCTTTCCCCAGGTTCCTACCTTGGTATTGTGCTTTCTTTGAAGAGCTTCTGGCATGGTATCCTTGGTCCAGATAGGCATGCGTTTGTAAGCGATCAATTTTTGTGTCATGCTGCTTCTCCTTTTTCTTTCACTACCCTTATCATACAGAAAAAAGCCCCTTTTTACAAGTTGGAAAAAGGAGAGCCCATCTCTAAGAAAAAAGACAGTTCTGAAACAAGTTTCAAAACTGCCTTTTTCTTTAACGTGTATTGTATTGTTTCATGACCCGTGCGATGTCCCGGTTTTGTTCCCGACGCTTGATGGATTCACGCTTGTCATAATCATGTTTCCCTTTAGCGAGCCCCAAAAGCAATTTGGCATAGCCATCCTTGAGATAGACCTTCAAAGGCACCAAGGTCATTCCGGTCCCTTTGGTGTCTTGGTCCAGCTTTTGGATTTGCTTTTTATGAAGCAGGAGCTTGCGACGACGGTCTGGATCTTGGTTCCAGATATTGCCTTCCTCGTAAGGGGCAATGTGGACATTGCTAAGCCAAACTTCGCCATTTTTAACTTGCGCAAAGCCATCTTTCAAGTTAATGCGTGCTGCACGGACACTTTTGATCTCTGTCCCCGTCAGCACCATCCCTGCTTCAATCGTATCCACGATGGTGTAGTCATGTCTCGCCTTTTTATTTTGCGCGACTACCTTTCCTTCGCCCTTTGCCATGTTTGGCTCCTTTCTTTGCTACTTCCTTGTAAAATGGTTTCTTCCCTTTTTTCTTTTTGGATTTAGAGGAAGAATCTTTCCGCTTGTCATCTTTTCTAGCGGTTGATCCCTTAGAAACTTTTTTATCCTTGCGTCTGCGATCCCGGCGATTGCCATCTCGGTCACGTCCTTTGGCCTTGAGGCCTTTTTCGACGACATCCCATTCACTTGGAATATAAGAGAAATCAATCTCTCCTGTCATCTTGTCGGCTCTTTCTACCTTGATCCGAATTTGCTGACCGACACGGAAGGTCACTCCTGATTTTTCTCCGCGAAGGGTTAGATCACGTTCGTTAAAATGGTAGAATTCAGGGAGATTGGTAATATGGATCAAGCCTTCAACCGTATTTGGCAACTCCACAAAGAGGCCAAATTTAACCACACTGGAAACCACGGCATCGTATTCTTCCCCAACATAGTCTTCCATGTATTCAGCCTTCTTCATGGCTTCTACTTCGCGCTCCGCATCAATAGCTCGGCGTTCCCGACTAGAGGATTGGCTGGCAATGTCTGGAAGGACTTGTTCAAAGTGCTCTGCCACTTCTTGGGATTTTCCGTATTCGCGCACCATTCGATGAACCATCAGGTCCGGATACCGACGGATGGGACTGGTAAAGTGGGTATAATACTCAGCAGCAAGCCCATAGTGGCCATGGTTGTGCTCTGAGTAACGAGCCTGTTGCATCGAGCGCAACAACATCATCGAAAGGACATCTGCATAGGGTTCCCCTTCGACCTTGCGCATAATTTCTTGCAGGGCTTCTTGGCTCATCTCACTAGCCGTTCCGTAGATTTGGATTCCAAAACTAGAAGCATAATCGATAAACTTCTGTACTTTTTCTGCTTTTGGATCTTCGTGGATCCGGTAGATAAATGGCAGTTTCAGTCGCGTAAAGTGCTCCGCTACCGTCTCATTAGCGATCAGCATAAAGGACTCGATCATACGCTCGGCAATTCCTCTTTGACGAAGGACGATATCGACCGGTTTTCCTTCTTTATTGACCAGAATTTTAGCCTCATTGGTATCAAAATTGAGGGCTCCGCGGCGAATCCGCATGCTTTCTAGAATGCCATGTAAGGTGGCCATTTGATGAATACTTGGGACAATTTTCTTAAAGGTTTGAGCCTTTTCTTCGTCGCCCGCTAAGATATCATTGACGTCGCTATAGGTCATTCGGAAGGTTGTATTGATCACTGTTTGGGTAATGGTATGCTTGACAACCTTGCCATGAGGATCAATCTCCATGATGGCAGACTGGGTCAGGCGATCCACATTTGGATTTAAAGAACAGATCCCATTGGAGAGACGCTCTGGTAACATGGGTACTACTCGGTCAGTCACATAGACAGAGGTAGCACGATTTAGAGCTTCCTTGTCGAGTGCTGAACCTTCCTTAACGTAATAAGAGACATCTGCGATGTGAACCCCCAGCTCAAAATTGCCGTTCTTGAGTAGCTTGATATGGACCGCATCGTCCAAGTCTTTGGCATCTGCTCCGTCGATGGTAAAGGTGATCTCCTCTCGCAGATCCAAGCGTCCCTCTAAATCCTTTTTAGATGGTGCATCCGGAACCTGCTCAGCCTCTTTCAGCACTTCTTCTGGAAATTCTGAGACGATGTCCATGGATTCTAACACTTCCAAGACATCGATTCCTGGATCTGTCACATGACCGACCACATCCCGCACAGTTGCCACAAAATAATTGTGCTTGCGGCTCGGGTATTGATCAATTTCGACCTTGAGGATTTCGGTCCCTTCCAATTGGATGGCTGGCTTCTTCACATAGATCAGCTGGCTGATCTTTTGATTTTTCGAACGAATGTAGCCGGCATATTTAGGTTTTTCCTCATCCAGAACAATTTGTCCAACTACTGTTGTGACACTATGTTCCAAGACGTCAATAACCTTAGCTTCTGCTGCCGTTCCCTTGTTTCGGTCTGCTACCTTGGTAATGACGATCTCAACGGTGTCACCATCGATAGCGTGGTTGACATCATTTCGGCCAACAAAGAGGTCCTCTTCTTCGCCTTCTAAACTGACAAAACCAAAGCCATTCTTATGGGCATGAAAGATCCCCTTGAGGGTAATGGCTGGGGCCTTCTTTTGAGCCAAACGAAGAGAGCCATCATCTTCGAATTTCAACTCATGACGGCGTTCCATCAGAGAGATGGTTTTGACCAAGTCACGGAAATCCTTAGCCCCTTCTTTTCCTAGAGCTGCTGCCAGATCATTGATCTGGGCCTTGTCATGCTCTTGTAAATATTCTTTAATACTTGTTTTCATTGATTTATTTGCTGGTTATCCAGCCTCCTTTTTCTATCTACTTGTGTCTTTGTTTTACAAAATAAAAATAGGCAAAGACATTGTCTGAGCCTATCTTATCTACTAGAAAGTACCATTAAGATCATCGCGATCAATAACCAAAAGAAGATCATAATAGCTGTTAAACGCTGCATCACGGCTTCAAACCCGCGCGCTTTTGAACGTTCAAACAAGTCATTTGAGCTTGCGTCAAAGACGTTGCTCGATTGGTTTTTTGTTGGTTGCATAAAAATTGCGATAATAATCAATACTGATAATACTAGTAAAATAGTTGTTAATGCTCCGCTCATATTCAAAACTCCTTAAAATCTTCACTATTATACCATGAAAATCATTTTGATTCAATATGTAAGGTTACTTTTCTTTCCTTGGGACAATACTTCAAGACCTCGATCTTTTCAGGATGGGTTTTGGTATTTTTACTGGTCAAATAATTCTGACTCCCACAGCTGGTGCAGGTCAATTGAACTTTAATTCGCACGTACGTCTCTCACTTTCAAATACTTTCTAAATAAGAATAAGAGGAACATCAAATCGGTAAAGGCCAAAAGGGCTGTACCGTAAAATACCCAATGATAGCCAAAATGCATGAAAATACTCGATCCCATCATTGGTCCTAATACACCACCTAAGTAATAAAAGAGCTGGTTGTAGCTAAAGATCCGAGAAATCCCTTCAGGAGGGGTTAAACGATTCAATAATGCAGAAACTCCTGGTAGTAGGGCTCCTGTCCCGATCCCAAAGAGGAAGCGTAAAATCCCTAATTGAAGGGGTGATTGCGCTTGGGCACAAAGGATATAGAGACAGCCACTATAAAGAAGGGCGATTAATAAGAGCCGGTGATTCCCGATTCGGTCTCCGAGTTTTCCCATCCAACCGGAAAAGAGCATACTAGAGACTCCCATAGCTGAAACAATCATCCCCGATACAAAGATCAGGTTATCTCTTTGTCCCAAAGCCCGCACATAAAGAGGCAGGATCGGAGAAATAGATTGGGCGATCATTTGGATGGTCATGCTGGTCAAAAAGAGGCCCAAGAGGATATCTTTTTGCTGAATGGACATGAGCAACTGCCAACTGGATTTTTGTTCTTCTTTTGGAAGGGGCTCGTACTCTTCCTCAATACCCCAGAAGGTTAAGAGGGAAACCAAAAATAAGAAGAAGCCGACCAAGAGAAAGACATTGCGCATTCCCAGATTTTCGGCAATGAGTCCTCCAATCAAAGGACCCATCAAGGTTCCAGCCACGACACCAGTCGACAAGGTCCCTAGGGCATAGCCAGATTGGTCCTTGGGAACTTGACTGGCAATCAGGGCTGTACTATTGGGAACAAAGCCTGAAAAGACCCCATTGAGCAAGCGCAGGACCAAGAGCCAAAAAACTGATGGAACAAAGGCAATGCCTCCCATGGTCAGCGTCATGGCAATGGAGGCTCTAAGCATCATGGGTTTTCGACCATAGCGGTCGGCTAAGCTCCCCCAGATGGGAGACATGATCGCAGAGGTTACAGAAGAACTTGCGACGGCAATCCCAGCATAAAGGGGAACAGCCTTACCCGTAACACCCAACTCTTCCACAAAGAGGGCCATAAAAGGAACGACTAAAGAAAGGCTGGCTCCGATGAAAAAGCACCCGATCCAGGCAATATATAGATTTTTACGCCAATTGATTTCTCTTGTGATAAAATCATCTTCTTTCTAATTGTTGTAGAGCTTGTTGTAGGGCTGCATCTAATTGGGCATAGAGGGCAGCAAGATCGCCATTATTGTCTAAGACCAGATCTGCATGGGCTCTTTTTTCATCTAGCGGCATTTGAGACGCGATGCGTTCTTGGGCCTGCAGTTCTGATAAGTGGTTGCGTTCCATCAGGCGCTTGAGCTGGGTTTCTTTTGATACAGCTACCAACCAGACAGATTCAAACCACCCTTCATAGTGCTGCTCGATTAAGAGAGGAATATCCATAAAAAAGAGATCGGATTGTGCAGCTTGTCTGTCTCTTACCTCAGCTAGAGCCTCACGAATAAGCCTTCCTTGGACGCGATTGGACCAGTCTCTTTCACTAGGGTCTGAAAAGATCCGCTGACCCAAAGCGACGCGATCCAACTCTCCTTCTTTGGTAAGGATCTCTCTACCAAAATGATCCACTAGGACACGGTAGAGTTCTCCACCTGGTGCCTGCAAGTCATGGACCACTCGATCAGCATCAATGACAGGATAGCCTTTTTCTTTCAAATAAGAGGTGACAGTGGACTTTCCTGAAGCAATCCCTCCTGTTAATCCGATGATTCTTGCCATCTAGTTCTCCTTTTGACAGTGCGGGCAAAAATGGGTTCCGCGTCCCCCCAGCTGAATTTTTTCAATCGGTGTTCCGCAGCGCAAACAAGGCTGACCTGTTTTACCATAGACCTGGTGTTCTTCCTGCATGGTACCATCCTCTCCGAAGGCATTGCTATAGGAGCGAATGGTGGAGCCACCCTTTTCAACAGCCTGAGCAAGCACAGCAATCGTTTCTTTGCGGATTGCTTTAACTTCTCTAGCAGTCAAGCTTTGACCCAAACGGGCTGGATGAACCTTGGCTCGATAAAGGACCTCATCCACATAGATATTGCCCAGACCAGCCACTAATTTTTGGTCTAAAAGAGCTGATTTAATGGGTTTCTTTGATTTTTTAAGAGCTGCTTGGAAGGCTGGTCCTTTAAAATCCGCTTCCGTCGGCTCTGGACCAATTTTTTTCGCCAAAAAATAGCTGTCGACAAGCTCAGGTATGAGGACTTCCATGGTCCCAAACTTGCGGACATCTTCATAGACCAGAGTGCTACCATCTGTAAAATGAAAGAAGACATGGGCATGCTTGCGAAGAGGAACCTCGTCTGGATAAAAGAAATACTTGCCTTCCATCCGCAAATGCGAGATGAGGACCAGATCCGTCAGATAAAATAAAAGGTATTTCCCACGGCGCCCCATGGCCCGAATTTCTTGACCTGGAAGATCTTGACAAAAAGCATCTAGATCCGTATGAATCATCTTAGGATACTTTACTTCCACTGACTGAATGGTTTTTCCAAGAATTAATTTCTCAAGACCGCGTCGGACAGTCTCTACTTCTGGTAATTCAGGCATAGAACTCCTTTCAAAAACAAGAAGCAGGCCTTCTGCCCACCTCTTCTTAATATTCTTTTTCGTTGTATCCGAAATCGGCAAGATCCAATTTCTTATCCCGCCAATTTTTCTTGACTTTCACCCAGGTTTCTAGGAAGACCTTGTCCCCTAGCATGAGCTCAATATCCTTACGCGCAAGGGTTCCGATCTTCTTGAGCATGGCCCCGCCCTTTCCGATGACAATGCCTTTTTGGCTATCGCGCTCGACCATGATGGTTGCTCGGATATGTACCTTATCTGTCTCTTCATCCCGCTTCATAGAATCCACCACTACGGCAACAGAGTGGGGAATTTCTTCCCGCGTCAAGTGCAAGACCTTTTCACGGATCATTTCAGAGACCAAGAAACGCTCTGGGTGGTCAGTAATTTGGTCAGCAGGGAAATATTGGAAACCTTCTTCTAAGTTTTCGCTCAAAATATCAATCAAACGCGAAACATTGTTTCCTTGGAGGGCTGAAATCGGCACGATTTCCTTGAAATCCATCTGACTACGGAAGTCATCGATTTGCGCCAAAAGTTGGTCAGGGTGCACCTTGTCGATCTTATTGACCACCAGAATAACCGGCACCTTAGCAGCCTTGAGGCGTTCGATAATCATGTCATCGCCCTTCCCACGCGGTTCATCTGCTGGGACCATAAAGAGAACGGTATCCACTTCTCGAAGAGTGCTATAGGCCGACTCCACCATGAAGTCTCCAAGGGCTGTCTTGGGTTTGTGAATCCCTGGGGTATCGATAAAGACGATCTGTTCCTTATCCGTCGTATAAATCCCCATAATCTTATTGCGCGTTGTCTGCGCCTTGTCACTCATGATGGCAATTTTTTGCCCCATGACGTGGTTCAAAAACGTTGACTTCCCAACATTGGGACGTCCTAAAATGGCTACAAAACCTGATTTAAATGTCATATTATCCTTTCACGAGGGCATACTCCCTCTTATCTAAATACCAAGGCCCAGAATTTGGGCACAAAAATCACCAGTCCTGTCAGTAGGGCAAAGCCTGATACGACGAGGACTGCTCCAGCTGCCATGTCTTTGGCATTCTTTGCCAACATGGAGAAATGGTAGTTACTAGCTAAATCCACCACATTTTCAATGGCTGAATTCATAATCTCAAAAGCAATCACCAAGGTGATGCTGAGCAATAAAAAGAGCCATTCTGTCGCAGAAATCCTAAATACCAAACCAGCAAGAATTGCTACAAGGGCTGATAAGGCATGCTTGCGCATATTGCGCTCTTCTTTGATCGCAGTGAAAATTCCTGTTATCGCAAACTCCAAGCTTGAAGTGAAGTCCCGATTTTTCCATTTTCGCTTATTGTCTTGTGAGTCCATAGGCTGTCAAAATCTCTTCCTGTAAGCCAAACATTTCCTTTTCTTCTTCTGGCGTATAGTGATCATAGCCATTGATGTGAAGAAAACCATGTACTGCCAAAAATCCCATTTCGCGCTCAAAGCTATGACCATATTCTTCCGCTTGCTCCCGCGCCTTGTCAATTGAAATAAAGAGCTCACCAATATAGGTATCGAATTCAGCCATCATCTCTGCCAATTCTGGATTTTCTTCAAGGTCTTCCTCGTCAAAAGAAATCTCCATCTCTGGCTTGTATTCTAAACTGATGACATCCGTCGGACGATCCGTATCACGGTATTCAAGATTTAGTTCATGACTGCGTTCATTGGTTACAAAAGTCACAGCCATTTCCTTGTCTTCTTTCCCAATTTTTTGAGCAGCAAATTCTAAAATTTCTTGCGTTTGTTTTAAGATTTCGTCAGAGACTTGGCCCGTCTCATCTACCATTTCAATATACATCTGGATCACCTCACTATTATCACTTTATTATATCACAAAAACCAGCCTATATACTAGATACAGGCTGGTTTTCAATCTTTTTCTTTGCAGGACAATCTTACACCACTGTTTGCTGGATGGCATTCATCTGGGCATAGATCCCGCCTTGTGCGACTAGTTCCTCGTGTCTACCACGCTCCACAATGCGTCCTTCAGATAAGACTAAGATCTGATCCGCGTCTTGGATAGTGGACAAGCGATGGGCAATGATAAAGGTGGTCCGGCCCTTTTGCAGGACTGCCATAGCCTTCTGGATGATTTCTTCTGTTTCCGTATCGATGTGAGAGGTTGCCTCATCCAAAATCAGTATTTGCGGATTCATATAGAGCGTCCGCGCAAAGGAAATCAATTGGCGCTCACCACTTGAAAAGGCGGATCCTTTTTCTACGACTGGATGGTCGATTCCCTTTTCAAGGCGCTCTACAAAGGGCCAAGCTCCGACTTTTTTCAAGGCATCTTGGACCGCATCCCGATCAATGTGATCCTGACTCATGGCCACATTACTAGCTATGGTTCCTGTAAATAGATAAGGATCCTGCAGAACAATCCCCATGTGGCTTCGCAGGCTCTCTCGAGAGACTTGGCGAATATCTTGCCCATCGATCAAAATCGCTCCATCTTGAGGATCATAGAAACGATAGAGCAGATTCATAATAGAAGACTTACCCGATCCAGTATGGCCCACAAGAGCGATGGTTTGACCTGGACTAGCCTGAAAGGCAATATCCCGCAGAACTGGCTTGCCTTCTTCATAGCCAAATTGAACGTCGTCAAACACGACTTGAGCCTTTTCTATCTTCAGTTCCAATGCACCATCGGCCTCTAACGGTTGGTCTAAGAAAGCAAGGACGCGACTCCCCGTTTCTAAGGATCGCCGAATATTCGGAAATTGACGACTGAGATTGGCCATGAGATCAAACAGATTGATGACATAGTTAATATTGATAAATAAGAAACCAGCTGTCACACCGATATTGCCCTGTAGGAAAGAAATCCCAGCGATGGTCAATATACCTGCAATCACTAAAAACTTGAGCAATTCCGTCAAGGTCCAAGAAGCGATAGAATCGGCCAGGAGGATTCGATCATTGGCTCCTAACATCTTCTGAGTAGTGGCTTCAAACTCCTCTACCACACCAGGCTCTTGATGATAGAGCTGAATCATACTGGCACCATGCAAGAGTTCATTGACTTGGGTATTGACCTCGCTTCTCGCATCAAAGAAATCCTTCATAGGTTGGTCCGTCATGACCTTGTAGAGATACTGGATCCCATAGAAAATCGGAAAGACCAAACACAAGAGAAGGCCCATCATAGGACTCAGGTAAAAGAGAATCCCTAGGATAAAGAGGAAACGAACCAAGTAGATGACTAAAATCATACAAGAGTTATAAAACTGGGTCCGCAAGGTCTCCGTATCATTGACAATTCTTGTCGCGATCTTCCCAGCCGGCTTATCATCAAAATAAGAAATAGGCAGACCTTGCATGACTTGAAAGGCTTGGTCTCTCAGACTAGCGGTTACTTGATTACTTCCATGTAATAAGATCCGATTTCCTAGGTAGCTAATCAGCTGTCCTATGCTCAAGACCAAGAGATAAAATGCTCCCATCTGAAGCAAGTCCCCTTGCCCGCCACCGTGGGTCAATGCAGTCAAAGGCCCATCGATCATCTTTTGGAGAAGAAAGGGTGACAATTCAGAAAAAATGGTGGCTAGTAAGAGGCAAATAAAGCCAGCAAGAAAGACAGTTGGATAAAGCGTGATCCTCGATAATAATCGTTTTAAAACTTTCATCTTATTCTCCTTCCTGTTTTTGTTGCCGTTGGTATTGTTCATAATACCAGCCCTCTTGAGCCAGTAAATCACTAGCTCTACCTTCTTCCACAATCTGTCCTTGATCCAAGACAATGATCCAATCCGCCTGATGAACCGCAGACAAGCGATGGGAAACAATGAGGGTCGTCTTGCCTTTTCGCTCTGTTTGAATGGTGTCAATAATGGCCTGTTCGGTCTTCGCATCCACCGCTGAAAGGGAATCATCTAACAGCAAGAGCTCTGCATCTCTTAAGAATGCACGCGCCAGGGAGATCCGTTGTTTTTGACCTCCTGATACAGAGACCCCTTTCTCACCGATCAGGGTGTCCATTCCATGAGACATCCGCTCGAGATCGTCCGCAAAAGCAGCTTGGGCTACTGCTTCCACCAAGTCTTCTTGGCTGACTCCTTTTTTACCAAGCGCTATATTCTCACGGATAGACTTGGAGAATAAAATATGTTCTTGGGAAACGTAGCCGATTTTAGCTTCAATGGAGTGTCGGTTGTAGTCCACGATCGGTTGCTGGTTGACCAAGAATTCTCCCTCACCAACTGGGTACTGCCGCAAGAATTGTCGAACCAGACTAGTCTTTCCTGCTCCGGTACGACCAACAATTCCAACTGTCTGTCCTTTCTGAATGGTCCAATCAATGCCTGACAGGCTCTTTCGCTCAGCACCAGGATAGCTGAAAGAATAGTCCTTAAACTGCACCAAATCAATCTGTTCTAGGTAGTGAGAACCATCTGGCTCCAGATCATCCGTTTCATCAATCACTTCTTTTAATTTTTTATAGGAGATTTGCCCTGTCTGGTAGACCAAGATCAGGTCCGCCATCATCCACATAGGCTCAATTAAAAAGACCAAATACAGCTGTAAAGCCAATAATTTACCAAGGCTCAACTGCCCGCTTGCCAGGGACTGGCCTCCAAATAGCAGGAGCAAGACCGTCGAGAATCCAATAAACAACAGAGCTAAAGGTCCAAAAGAATACTGGATAGAAGCAATTTTGTCCCCTGTTTTGGATAGACTGGCTGTTTTCTTCTGAAACTGTTTGGCCTGCTGGTCCCGTTTACTATAGGCCCTCATGACCCGAACCCCTTCGATAGACTCCAAGACTTCATCATTCAACTGAGCGACTGCTTCCCGGTTTTGCTCAACATAATCCTCCTGCTTTCTACTCAAAAAATAGGTCGAGACGATGAGGAAGATCATCGGAATAAAGGAAATCAAGGTTAATTGCCAAGAAATGAAAAACATGGTTGGAATAATAAAGGCAAACAAGCCACCGCCAAACAGGAGCACCATCATCCCGTAACCCGCCATATCAGCCATGCCATCCACATCTGTCGTGAACCGCGTCAAGAGATCTCCTGAACGGAATTTCTCAAAAAAGGGACGCCGCATAGCTACTAGCTTACGAAACGCTTGTCCCTGAAGGGTCGCCTTGAAATGAACTGACGACTGAAAGAGGCGCAACTGCCAATAAAAAGCCGTCAGGTAATTGAGGATGGCTGATCCTACCAAGAGGACCATATCCCATACAAAGTTGGATTGCGTCAGCGTCTGCTGACTCAGACGATCCACTAGACGCTGAATAACTTGCGTCGGGATCAATAAGGTGTAATCATAAAGAATCAGGATCATAGCGATCTTCACATATCGCCACTTGCGCTCCCTGATATACTCCCAAATAGCTCTGATCATATATTCTCCTTTTCAAAACGGCACAGAAAAAACCCAAGCAAGGAGCTGAGTAGGTGCTCAGTCCACACTTGGGCCTTCTGATGCCTGTCACCAATTCAGTTAAGGCAGGCAAAAATGCATACAAAAAACCCAAGACAGACTCCTCCATCTTGGGTTTCATTCATTGTTTACATAGAACTCAACTGAGATTGGAGAAGCTGTGTATTCAATTGTGTCATCAAAACATCTACTTTGTTCATGATGGTTTTCTCCTTTCTCTTTGTTGCTCTAACTTTACCACGGATTTCTGTGCTTGTCAACGTTTTTTTGAAAATTATTGAAAAAAGCAAAATTTTTAAGATGGACTCGCAAAAAAAGAAGCCTAGATCTTCTCTAAGCTTCTCTCTTCTGCTATGCTAGTTGCCGGGATTGAACCGGCGACCTCATCCTTACCATGGATGCGCTCTACCGACTGAGCTAAACCAGCAGTACCTATCTACTATATCATGGAGATAGGTCTTTTGTCAATATCCTGACTCATTTTTCTGTCAAATATTCTTCCTTTGTGAGGACATAATGAACTCTCGTCACCATTCGCCCTTCTTCATGCAGATCTAGCATCGCATAAACTTCTTCGTGGGAAAATTGCATCCCTGATTTGGCCATCACCCGGCCAGAAGCTGGGTTGTCCTGATCATGGAAGGCAATGAGCTTATTCATCCCTAACTCTTCAAAAGCCAGGCCAATGACTGCCTTGGTAGCCTCTGTCGCTAGTCCCTGGTTCCAATAATTTTTATTCAGAACATAGCCGATACTCCCCTTTTTCAGACAAAGATCCAAATCCAGTAAATCAATCGTCCCAATAAATTTTCCATTTTCTTTGAGCTCGATCCCCCATCTTCCAAGTGGGCTCGCTAGGTAAAAGAGGGCAATATTATTACGCGTCTCTTCTAGACTTTGATTGGTTGGAAAAGTGTAGCGCGTAACAGCTTCATCAGAAGCATACTCAAACATAGCCGGTGCATCTTCAAGAGTGACCGGACGCAAGTGCAAACGCTCTGTCTCCACTTCACGATAAGCTGCTAACTTCACATATAGATTTTCCATTTGACTCTCCTTCTTTAGGGTTTAGTTTAGCAGATAACATAAAAGAAGGCAAGCTCAAATTTTTCTTGCTTTTTAACCCACTTTTCTATACAATAAAATCAATCAAAACAATCGGATAAGGAGTGAAAAGGTCATTGAGTCAAGAGAGCAATCTCACACCAATGGCCTTTTTACACCTAAATCTGAGCAAGGAGGCAAGAATGCTCATTGGAATTCCAAAAGAAATTAAAAACAACGAAAATCGGGTCGGTTTGACACCTGCAGGCGTACAAAGCTTGGTGAAGAAAGGACATCAAGTGTTGGTGGAAACAAATGCTGGACTTGGTTCTGGCTTTGTCGATGAAGATTACGCCAAACAAGGAGCGACTATTGTAGCGACTGCTGCAGAAGCTTGGGCCGCTGAGATGGTGGTCAAAGTCAAAGAACCTCTCGCTGAAGAATACGGCTTCCTTCGCGAAGACCTCTTGCTCTTCACTTACTTGCATATGGCTGCCGCACCTGAATTAGCGGACGCTATGGTCGCAGCGAAAACAACAGGAGTTGCCTACGAAACGGTTCGTGACCTTGATGGCCAATTGCCCCTCTTGGTGCCAATGAGTGAGGTTGCTGGACGAATGGCGGTGCAAATCGGTGCTCACTTCTTAACCAAACAAGAAGGTGGATCTGGTGTCCTCCTAGGTGGGGTGCCAGGTGTTCCCAAAGGAAAAGTCACTATCATCGGAGGTGGGGTTGTTGGAACCCACGCAGCTCGGATCGCCCTTGGACTTGGTGCCCAAGTGACCATCTTAGATATCAGTGCCAAACGTTTAGCTGTTCTGGAAGATGTCTTTGGTCACCAAATCCAAACCCTCATGTCCAACCCCTTTAATATTGAAGCCAGCGTCCTTGATGCCGATGTTGTCATCGGTGCTGTCTTGATTCCTGGTGCGAAAGCTCCTAAATTAGTGACAGATGATATGGTTAAACAAATGCGTCCCGGTTCTGTCATCGTCGATGTGGCCGTTGACCAAGGTGGGGTTATTGAAACAGCAGATCGTGTGACAACACATACGGAGCCAGTTTACGAAAAACATGGCGTGCTCCACTATGCCGTTGCCAATATCCCAGGGGCTGTCGCTCGTACCTCTACTATCGCCCTTACCAATGTGACCCTTCCTTATGTCGAAGCTTTAGCTGACAATGGCTTCCACAAGGCAATTGCCCTCGACGAAGGCTTGCGAGAAGGTGTTACCACTTACCAAGGTCACATTACTAGCCAGCCTGTTGCGGAAGGTCTAGAACGTAACTTCACACCAATTGATGAATTAGTATAATTACTGATATTTAAAGGCTGGGCACAAAGTGTCCAGCCTTCGTTGTATGATACAAATAACTACATGACGCAGTGGTTGAGTGGGCTCTACTACGCTGATTTCATCAGCTTTTACAGCCCTACTCAACTGTGCGGAGGTGGGACGACGAAATCGAATTCTAACGAATTACCGATTTCTGTCCCACTCTCTTTTATTCTGCTTCTTCCACATCCGGTTTTTCTTTGAGCACTGGATTTGGGATGGGCTCGTAGGCCCGGATAATCTCTGCTACTACTGGATGGCGAACGACATCCTTGGCAGAGAAATGCACAAAGTCAATTTGAGAAATGTTCTTCAATTTCTCCTGAGCATCAATCAAGCCTGATTTGACATTTCGAGGAAGGTCAATCTGGCTGGTATCTCCATTGACAATCATCTTAGAGTTAAAACCAAGACGGGTCAAAAACATCTTCATCTGCATGATGGTGGTATTTTGCGCTTCATCGAGGATGACAAAGGCATCGTCCAAGGTCCGCCCCCGCATATAAGCCAAAGGCGCAATCTCGATAATCTCCCGCTCCATCATCCGAGTTGTTTGGTCTTTCCCTAAAATCTGGTAGAGAGCATCATAGACCGGTCGTAGATAAGGGTCCACTTTTTCTTTGAGATCCCCTGGTAGGAAACCAAGGCTCTCTCCAGCTTCAACAGCAGGACGCGTCAAAATGATCCGCTTGACTTGACCACGCTTGAGTGCAGTCACAGCCAAGGTCACTGCTAGGAAGGTTTTCCCAGTCCCCGCTGGTCCAATCCCAAAAGTGACATCATGGTTCTTGACACTATCGACATAGATCTTTTGACCAAGTGTTTTAACCCGAATGGGCTTGCCGTAACTATCCTTGATAATCTCTTCTTCATAGAGAGCGATGAACTTATCCAATTCCCCATTTCTCACCATGGTAATGGCGGTCACCACATCCGGCGTTCCAATGGTCATGCCACGGTTAACGAGGACCAAAAGAGCCTGGATGACTTGACGAACCTGCTCGCAGGTTTCTTCTTCCCCAATGATTTGGACGATTTCTGTCCGGGCATGAATAGTTACCCCAAATTCTTGCTCCATCAAACGGAGATGGCGTTCGTTAGATCCAAACAAATGAAAGAGATCGTCTGGATGCGTTAATGTAATTTCAACTGAATGTTCTTGCAAATAAAGAACCTCTCTACCTGTGTTTTTCTATTATTATTATAACAAAGAGGCCGAGAAAAAACCATCCTCGACCTATCCTTCTCTAGTGGGCTTGGTATTCTTCCCAAATCGCATCAAAATCGCCAAGATTAAAGGAAAAGCTGGCATGCTCTTCTAGATAGCGACTGACCTCGTCGAAGTCATCTGTATGCTTGGGAAAAGCAGACTCGTGAAATGCAAGATCTGCTAGAATGGCTTTAGGAGCATTGCTTTTAGGATTGCGCTCCGTCATCAACCAAGTATAAAATGATTTTCGCATAAGCCTCCTCTTAGATCAACTCTGTTCCAAACTGGTCTTGCTTGATTTTTTTGGCCTTCATCAAACCACCCAAAGCCTTTTTGAACTGACCTTTTGAAATCCCAAAAGTTGCTTTGATTTCTTCTGGAGAGGACTTATCATTCAAGGTCATAAAGCCTCCATTGGCTTCCAAATAGGTCAAAATCATTTGTGCATCGTTTTCCAACATCTCAAAGGAGCGTGGCTTCAAAGATAGATTCAAGGTCCGATCCACCTCACGAAAACCGATGACGCGAGCATTTAAGACCTCTCCCAAGCGAGGTTCTGCATACCGCTCACTTGGGTGGATAAAGCCCAGCATATTATTCTCTGGAAGGTAAACAAAGGTTCCAGACAATTTCAAGCGGTAGACAATGGCTGGCCAGTTTTGGTTTTGCATATTGTTATAGGCTGGACGAGCCAAACGCTGGAAATCTTCCTGGTAGGCTAAGATCCCCCAAATCCGATCTTTCTTATCAACTTCTAAGCGAATATAGAGACGATCGCCCTTTTTAGGCCATAGATCTTTGATCTCCGGTAGGATATCTAGTGAGACAACAATCTGCTTATCTGGAAGCCCTGTATCCACAAAGACACCTAAATCCTTGCGCACTTCCGTGACCGTTCCCCAGCCAAAGCTTTCTTGAGTTGCAGTGACTTCAAGTGTCGTGAGTCGGAGCTTTTGCTTCATATCTGTATAGGCAAAGCCCTTGACACTTTCTCCGACTTGATGGGGGCCTTCTGCTTTATCAAGCGCGTAGGTCTGGCCATCTTTTTGAACAAAATAGAAGTGATCATTTTCATCAATGACCATTCCCATGATGTAGCTTGCTAGATTCGTATTCATGTTTCCTTCTTTCCTCTTGCTTCTTCACAAGAATAATGGAAATAAAACCCAGCCAGCAGTGCCAACTGAGTCTTTCTTTCCTGTAATGGTTGGGATGGATTAAACTTCCATCAATTCTTTTTCTTTATGAGCTGTCATTTCATCTACATGCTTAACAGCGTCATCCGTAACTTTTTGGATCTCTTTTTCAAGACCTTTCAATTCATCTTCTGTGATTTCTTTTGCTTTTTCTTGTTTCTTCGCTTCATCCATAGCATCACGACGGATGTTACGGATCGCTACTTTAGCATTTTCACCCACTTTTTTCACTTCTTTTGCCAAGTCACGACGAGTTTCTTCTGTCAAAGCTGGGATAACCAAGCGGATAACAGATCCATCGTTGGCTGGAGTGATACCAAGGTCTGACGCATTGATGCTGTGCTCGATGTCTTTCAAAGTTGATTTATCAAATGGTGTGATCAACAAGACACGTGCTTCTGGAATCGTGATAGATGCCAATTGGTTCAAAGGAGTCTCTACTCCGTAGTATTCTACGAAAATACGATCCAAAAGGCTTGCGTTTGCACGTCCAGCACGGATGCTACCAAATTCACGTCCCAAACTTTGGTGAGACTGGGTCATTCTTTCTTTTGCTTTTTCTACGATTGGGTTTGCCATAATCTTCCTCTATTTTCTATTATTTTTCTACGTTATTCGATACGGTTGTACCGATATTTTCACCAAAGACAACGCGTTTGATATTGCCTGGTTCATTCATATTAAAGACAACCAAGTCAATGTCGTTGTCCATGGAGAGAGTAGAGGCTGTTGAGTCCATGATGCGAAGACCTTTGTTGATCACATCGCGGTGAGTCAATTCCTCAAATTTCACAGCTGAAGCATCTTTTTTCGGATCGGCATTATAAACACCATCGACCCCATTTTTGGCCATGAGAATGGCATCTGCTTCAATCTCAGCTGCACGAAGGGCTGCGGTCGTATCTGTTGAGAAGTAAGGAGAACCGATCCCTGCACCAAAGATCACGATCCGATCTTTTTCAAGGTGACGAAGGGCACGACCACGGATATATGGTTCTGCAACTTGTTGCATAGCAATCGCAGTTTGAACACGGGTATCCACGCCAACTTGTTGAAGCGAATCAGCCATCACAAGGGCGTTCATGACAGTCCCAAGCATCCCTGTGTAGTCTGCTTGGACACGATCCATCCCTGCTTCTGCAGCAGGTTCTCCACGCCAAAGGTTTCCCCCTCCAATCACCAAGGCAATTTCAATTCCAAGTTCGTGAACTTCCTTGATTTCTTGAGCCATATTTTGGACAGTTTTGATATCGATTCCGACACCACGTTCGCCAGCAAGAGCCTCACCAGATAGCTTGATTAAGATACGTTTATACTTAGGTTCTACCATTTTCTCTCTCCTTTTTTGATCTGTATTATTTTACCATAAATTACGTTTTTTATATAGTCATATCCATCAAAATTTTCTTTTTTCCATCCGATTAGTTTTACCAACTGTAGCAAATAAAAATTGAGTACAAAAAAAGCTACCCGAGGGCAGCTTTTCATTTCAATTAAAGTGAGTTAACGTCCACTTTGATACCAGGACCTTGAGTTGTAGTCAAAGTCAAGCTAGTTACGTAAGTACCTTTAGCTGTAGCTGGTTTTGCTTTTTGGATTGTGTCGTTGAAAGCTTTAAAGTTTTCAACCAATTTAGTATCATCGAATGAAACTTTACCGATGATCGCTTGAACGATACCTGCTTTATCAGCACGGTAAGTGATTTTACCACCTTTAGACTCTTCAACTGCTTTCGCAACATCCATTGTTACTGTACCAGTTTTAGGGTTTGGCATCAAGTTACGTGGTCCAAGGACACGTCCAAGACGTCCAACAAGAGCCATCATGTCAGGTGTAGCGATAACAACGTCGAAGTCCAACCAACCATCGTTGATTTTCGCAACAAGGTCATCTTCACCTACGAAGTCTGCACCAGCAGCTTTTGCTTCTTCAGCTTTTGCACCACGTGCAAATACAAGTACGCGAGCTGTTTTACCAGTTCCGTTTGGCAATACCATTGCACCACGGATTTGTTGGTCAGCTTTTTTCACGTCGATGTTCAAGTTGTATGCAACTTCTACAGTTGCGTCAAATTTTGCAAAGTTAGTTTCTTTTGCAAGAGCTACAGCTTCTTCTACGCTGTAGACTTTTGTGCTGTCGATTTTTTCAAGAGCAGCACGAAGTTGTTTGCTTTTTTTAGCCATTTTATCTTTCTCCTTGTAATGTGGTCATATCGATTTTCATCTCCCACGTCACTCGTCATTTGATCAAGTGTATTGCGGGCAAATAGGATTGTTACAATTAGTCAGTAACAGTGAATCCCATAGAACGAGCAGTACCTTCGATCATACGCATTGCAGACTCAATGTTTGCAGCGTTCAAATCTGGCATCTTAGTTTCAGCGATTTGTTGTACTTGTGCACGAGTTACAGTTGCAACTTTCGTTTTGTTCGGTGTACCTGAACCTTTTTCAACACCTGCAGCTTTTTTCAAAAGAACAGCAGCTGGTGGTGTTTTTGTAACGAAATCGAATGATTTGTCTTCATAAACAGTGATAACAACTGGGATGATCATACCAGCTTGATCAGCTGTACGAGCGTTAAACTCTTTAGTGAATCCCATGATGTTGATACCTGCTTGACCAAGCGCTGGACCAACCGGTGGAGCTGGAGTAGCTTTACCAGCAGGGATTTGCAATTTTACAAGTTTTTCGACTTTTTTAGCCATTTCTTAAATCCTCCTTTGTGGTTTTGGCGGTAATTACAGATTTTTACCTCCCACAAGTATGCTTTGTGCATACCTTTCTATTATACACGATTTCTCTTTTTTTGCAAGAAAAAATTAAAATATAGTAAACTTTTTTTTCGTTTTATGATAGAATGAAGCTATGTTAATCAAAGTTGCTTCTGTATTATTTATTTTTTTAACGCTGATTCTGAGCGGCATCATTGTTCACCTCTTTAAACTCCAAAAAAGAGGATGGCGATCGACCGATATTGCCTTTCCTTTATTTGCCTTGGAGTACTACCTGATCTCAGACAGCGCCTTTTACCACAGCCTCTTACCACTATTAGCCTTGAGCCTTTCGCTTTTGGCCTTGGGGCTAACGATTTATTTCTTAAAAAAGAAAAAGTGTTTTTATTATCCTAAATTTATCAAATACTTCTGGCGCGCTGGGTTTCTGATCACCTTCTTGCTCTATCTGATCCTAACCGCTAGTTTGTTTATCTAATACCAAAAGACAACTCTATCTTTAGAGTTGTCTTTTTTATAAATAACCCTGATGATACTGCATAGACTGAAGTCATTTTAAGTTTAAATTCTCCAAATATTTACTGAAACTTTCCGACGTGAGAAAAGTGCTAGAAACGCGATTGTTTCTAGCACTCGGGAGTTTTGAAACTTTAGGTTCAAAACTAAGTCATGGAACTTCCTGGAAGTTCGCTGACGTCCGTACTCACCTAAGGAAAGTTTCCAAATTATCTTTTTCTTCAATCTGAGACAACTCTATCTTTAAGAGTTGCCTTTTCTTTTATTTCTTCCGATGAAAGAACCAGCCCACCAACTTCTTGAAGACTTGAATCAAGATGAGAGCAAGAACGGCCATGATGGCACAAATAACCAGCGTTTGAAGCCTCAAGGGGCTCATGTTAAAGAATCTCCCTAAGATACTACTTGAAACCAGGAAGGCTAGAATATTTCCTAGAAGAACCAGTCTCTTGTAGTGATTGAGAGGCTGGGATTCTTGGTAGATGATGGTAAATCCAACGAAGGCCATCAAGCAGATGGCTGCACTTGAGAGTTCTTCCGACCTCATGCCAAATGTCGAAGAGAGCAGAACCAAACTAAAGATCAGTATAAAATCCGTCAAGGCAGCAGGTAGCGCATTTTTAAAGACCGTTTCGATAAAGCGCCCTTTGATGCGCTCGCTATTGGGCTCAAGCGCTAGGAAGAATCCTGGAATCCCAATCGTAAAACCACTGATCAAAGACATCTGCGACGGCATAATGGGATAGGTAAAGGCTAAAAGCGTCACTGAGATGGCCAACAAAATGGAAAAGATATTCTTGATCAAAAAGAGACTGGCTGATCGTTGAATATTATTGACCACCCGCCGCCCTTCTGCCACGATGGACGGCATCTTCCCAAAGTCGGAATCCAGTAAGACCACTTGCGCCATCTTTTTGGTCGCATCATTTCCAGATTCCATCGCAATACTACAATCCGCTGTTTTGAGGGCCAGAATATCATTGACGCCATCTCCGGTCATAGCTACCTTATGCCCCTTTGCCTGCAAGCCTTCTACAAGGCTTTTCTTTTGCTCTGGTGTCACCCGACCAAAGACTGTATACTGGCTTGCCGCTTGGTGCAAGTCTTCTTCCGTCAGTAAGGTTCTGGTATCGATTAGATCCTCTGCTCCTTCAATGCCTGCTTTTTGTGCAATAGCTGAGACTGTAGCAGGGTTGTCCCCTGAGATAACCTTAATGGTCACTCCTTGTTGTTTAAAGTAGGCGAAGGTTTCTTTGGCATTTTTTCTCAAAGGATTGGAGAGAATAATCCAGGCTACCAAGTCTACAGGAGCCTCTAAAGTCTCTCCCAGGTGATCTCCCTTATATTTCCCAAAGGCCAAGACCCGATTGCCTGCCTGAGTAGCAGGAGCTATCTCTTGTTCAACCTCAGAGAAGCCCTCTCGTAAAACAAACTCTGGTGCACCTAATACATAGATCCCCGATTCAAAGGCAATCGCCCCATACTTTTTCTTAGACGTAAAGGGCTGTATTTCAAGGGCCTTCCAAGGCTGGCTGACTGGAGTCTTGTGGAATTTACGGATGGCATCCATGGTGTCATTTTGATCCATACTAGCTCCTACATACTGAGCTAGAGCTTCCAAGTCTTGAGGGTCTTTAGCTGGACGAATCTCTGTTACTTCCATACCCGGCTCTGTAATGGTCCCTGTCTTATCGACACAAAGGATATCCACGCGCGATAAGGTCTCAATCCCCTTCATGCTATTGAGCAGGACCTTTTCCTTGGCTAATCTGACAGCACCCAGAGCCAGTGCCAAGGTCATCAAGAGATACAAGCCTTCTGGAATCATCCCGATCAAGGCCCCGACTGTTGAAGTCACACTGAGCTTGAGGCTATCGCCTAGACTGATATAGCTACGAAGAAAAAGGAGCGAGCCTAGCGGAATGATAAGAAGACCAATGATCCCCACAATGCGATTGACCGCATGAACCATGTCAGACTCCTCATGAGACTTGACCTGCTTGGCTTCCAGGCTCAGTTGGTTGATGTAGGAGTCGTTCCCAACTTTTTCCAGTCTCGCTAAACCTTGACCAGCGATCACAAAACTACCTGACATGAGCGCATCTTGTGCTCCTTTTTTGACCTCATCAGCTTCACCTGTCAATTGCGACTCATCAACTTTTAGATCGCCCTCCAGCAAGATACCATCCGCATAGATTTGGTCTCCAGCTTGAAAGCGAACCAGATCGCCCTCCACCAGCTGGTCGATAGGTAGAGCGACTTCTTTTCCTTCACGAAGAACGATCGCCTCACTCATATGTAGAAATTGCATCTGACGCAAGATCCGTCGAGAGCGGACTTCCTGCACAATTCCTACCAGGGAGTTGACCACGACAATCGGGACAAACAAGAGATTGTTCCAAGACTTCACTGCAACCAGCAAGACTGCTAAGACCAGGAAAATCAGATTAAAGTAAGTAAAGACATTGTCTCGAATGATCTGCCCAATACTTTTTTCGGTCTTAATCGTGACCTTATTTTGCTTGCCCTCTTGGATCTTTTTCGCTACTTCTTCCTGACTGAGTCCTTCTAATTTATTCATTGCTTTCCTCACTCATGTATTTCCAAAGGCAATCCTTCTGGATCGAAGAAAAATGCCATCTTCTTGCCATCAAAATCATCATAGCGAAGGCCTGTATTCTCAATACCTAGCTGATCCAATCTAGCTAGATAGGCCTCTACATCTTCTACTTTAAAGGCCAGATGACGCAGTCCCGCATGTTCTGGCAAAGGAAGCTTAGGCCGTTCTGGAGCTGTCGGTTTGATAAAGAGTTCTAAAGTCAGCTGACCCTGACGGAGATTGATCAAGATATCTCCGCGTTCGGGACGGTCATACTCACTGACAATCGCAAAGCCCAACTGGTCCACATAGAAATGCAACATAGCATCGCGATCCCGTCCAATGATGGCAATATGATGAATCGTGTCTAACTTCATCTGGTCCTACTTTCTATTTTCTATAAAAAGAAAAGGGAGTGGGACATATGCCCTTTTTCCCTATCCTTATGATTGTTGCAATACTTTTCGAGGCTTGGTCCCTTCAGCTGGTCCAATCACACCCGCTGCTTCCAACTCTTCCATGAGGCGAGTCGCCCGGTTAAAACCAACCGATAAACGACGCTGGATCATCGAAGCACTGGCTTTTTGGGTCTCGATGACGAGCGCTTTGGCCTCTTCAAAGAGAGGATCACCTTCATCAGAGCCACCCATACCACCATCAAAGTCTGACTCGGATACTTCGCCTGGATCAAAGGCATCATCATAATCGGCTTCTGCCTGCTCTTTGACAAAGTTGACAATCCGCTCCACATCGTCATCTGAGATAAAGGATCCTTGTAGACGAATTGGATGATTTTCATCAATCGGTTTAAAGAGCATGTCCCCACGACCGAGCAATTTCTCTGCGCCATTTTCATCCAAGATGGTCCGTGAGTCGGTTCCAGATGATACCGCAAAAGCGACACGGGAAGGCACATTGGCCTTGATCAAACCTGAGATAACATCAACCGATGGCCGTTGGGTTGCCAAGATCATGTGGATCCCTGCTGCACGCGCCTTCTGTCCGAGGCGAATAATAGCATCTTCCACTTCTTTACTTGCCACCATCATCAAGTCTGCCAACTCGTCGACAATGACCACGATCAATGGAAGGGGCACTTGTTTCATCTCAGACTGGGCATTGTACTCAGCCACCTTGGCATTAAAGCCAGCAATATTGCGAGCGCCTACTTTCGAGAAGAGCTCGTAGCGATTTTCCATCTCATCAACGACCTTCTGCAGGGCTCGACTAGCCTTGCGTGGGTTGGTCACAACTGGAATCAAGAGGTGAGGAATATCATTGTAGACAGAAAGCTCCACCATCTTTGGATCGACCATCATAAACTTGACTTCGTCCGGACGGGCCTTCATCAAGATACTCGAAATAATCCCATTGACCGCTACTGACTTACCAGATCCGGTAGACCCCGCTACCAAGAGGTGGGGCATCCGAGCCAAATCAAAGGTCCGAGCCGAGCCATCTACAGCCTTCCCAAGAGGAATCTCAAGGAGTTTAGCTGGATCTGTTTTGGACTGCTCCCACAATTCACGGAAGGAAACGGTCGCAATCTCTGAGTTGGGCACTTCAATCCCGACCAGAGACTTCCCTGGAATCGGTGCTTCAATCCGCACATCCTTAGCTGCTAGTGCCAAGGCCAAATCATCTGCTAGGTTAGAGATACGGTTGACCCGCACACCGACAGCTGGCTTGACTTCATATTTGGTAACAGAAGGACCGATTTCCGCCCGCTCCACTGTCGCCTTGATGTTAAAGCTTGCAAAGGTTTCTTCCAAAATACGGATATTCTGGCGAACGATGTTTTTCTCTTTGGATTGATTTTTCGGCTTGTCAGGTGCGAAGAGATCAATGGTTGGAAGCTTGTACTGGAGGAGTTCCTTAGGTGTGAAATCCACTTGAACCTCTTCCCCATCGTCCTCGAATTCTTCGGCTTCCGGAAACTCTTCGTATGCTTCAGGCTCTTCAGGCCATTCTTGATCTGGCAGGTAAATCTCTGGTGTTGCTGGTGCGACAATTTCGGCTTCTGGGAAGGGCTCTGTGAACGGCTCTTCCGCCGCCAGCACCTCTCCCGTTTCAGGGTCTACAGGATGCCCTTCCATTGAAAGGGGAGTTGGAAGAACTGCACTTGCTTCTTCTTGCTCTTGTTCAGCTGCAGCAGCTTCCTCGGCAGCTCTCGCTTCTTTTTCAAGGAATTTCTGCTCGCGACGTTCTTTGCGTTTTTCCATAGAAGCGTGGAAGGCTTCCGATCCCTTTTCAAACAAATCATAGATGGAGTAGGGACTCATCAAGAGAATCCCCAATCCAATAAAGAGAAGGCCAATAAAATAAGAGCCAATATTTGAAAACAGGAAGGAAATCGGAGCATAAAGAAGGGCACCGATCATACCACCACCGGCAAAGCTCTCCACTCGCAGATGAATCAGGTCTGCCATGATTCTTGAAAAGGTGACCTTGATCCCATTATTGTCTAAATGAAGGGAGGATACAAAGAAGGCCTGAAACATCAAGAGAACCCCAGCAAAGAAGCTTAGGAATCCTGAAATAACCCCTTCGTGTTTGTCCAGCCATTTAAAGGCATAGAGGTAGAAAAAGGTCGCTAAAATAGCCAAATAAGCCAAACTCCCAACAAACAGTCGGATCAAGTTGTAGGCCAAGACCCCTACTGCTCCCAATTTCAAGGCCGCAAAAATTAAGACCAGACTAATGAGAATGGTCGCAATCATGCGATGAATTGCTTTTTTTCTTTCTAATTCTGCTTTGGACAGTCGTCTCGTCGACCGTGTTTTTTTTGATTGATTATTGTTTGCCATAACCTTTATTATATCACATTTCTAAGCCAGTTCTCTAGTAAAATCATTTCCTCAATTTTTCAGAATAAAGTAAAAAACAGCACCGAGTGGGTACTGTTACTTATAGATTTTTCTTGGGGTGACGGTCAATGATGGCTTGATAGTCTTTCAGTGCTTGCTTTCCTTTGTCCGTCAACTGATAACCCCGAATTGTGAACTGCTCCGCCAGTTCTTCCTCCGTAAAATGGGCAGCCAAAGCTTGGTTCAAATCAGCTGCTTTCATCTTAGACAAACCCGCGACTCCCTTCTTTTTGAGAATGGCTTTTTTCATGGTCGCATTGATATGGTCCAGCGAATCAAAAGCGGATTCGATATAGGCATCCCCCTTATCTACCAAAACCTTCAAATGTTCCGGCGCATGAATCCCATAAGTGTATTCGAAGTACTTGGGAAACCAAGTCTCCGTCGTAAATGTTCCAAAATGGATCCGCCACAAGAGAATGATATCCCCTGCAAGCAAGCCATCTCGAAGGAGCTCCATATTTCGTTTGGAAACAGGCTTTGGATCCAACAACCAAGCTACTAAATCTCTCTCAGGCGAAATATAGGGTTTCACCTCGTGATCAGCGTAAAATTTTTCCATTACATCTAAAACAGTCGTCATAAGTCTCTCCAATCTATCATTGATTGTCTCATAACAAAATAAAAAGAACCTGTCGATCATGAAAGCTTCCTGATGACATGTACCTAATGTAAAATGGATCTTACTTAGATTTTTTACCATTCGGTGTGATAGTATCAAGAACTTGGTCGACTTTTTGTTCTCTTTCCAAGTCATGATCCGTTTGAATCATATCAATTTGATCTTGTAAATTTGTCTGCTGAACTTGTGGTTTGTATAGCGAGGCAAATCCTACTCCAATCACCAATAGACTCGCTCCAAGGACGCAAAGTCTTTTGACATGCCAAGCCATCGGTAAGGGAATTTTCGCTCGAATCCCCGATTTCTTGACCCAATCCGGGTGGTCTCGCATGACACGATTAGCTGCCATCAGAGGCATCAGGTAGCCAAAGAGCGCAATGACCGTTGTCAAGCCAATAACTCGAAAACGATTCTGCTTCGATGGAGAAACATGGTTCACTTCCATCAGGACCATGCCCGTAATCACCAAAATAATGACCAGTAATAAGCCCAAAGATCTCCATAAACCTTCTCTGCGGTAACATTTCAATTCATCAAACGACATCTCCTTAAAATTCTTATCCATTTTTTAATAACTCCTTGTGTTTGTTCAGGCTCTTTCAATTAATCTCTATTTTGATTGGAGGATTTACAGATGACTGCCTTCATCCTTCAAGTATTGCTTAGCCTTTCGAACGATATAGAGCGACTCATCTTCTGAGACTAACTTGCGAAAGAGATCATTGGCTCTGTGCTGATCGCCTTTAAGAGTAGCATTCAAGGCTTGGTAGTAGATAAATTCCAACTGCTGGTACTTGAAATCATTGCTTAAATCTTCGAAATAGTCATTACTTTGGTGCGCAATGGTTAAATCATAAAGGGCAAGACAGACCTTTCTTGTTTTCTCAGCCAGTGTCGGGTCTGTGATAGTCAATTCATTAAACTGAGCCTCTAGCTCTTCTCTAGTCAAATCAGGATTTGTCAGCACGATCGAACGAATAAGATAACTCTCAAAAAAGTTCTTATATTTCTGCGGACAATCCTTCTGACTGAGTGCTTCCCTAGCTTCCTTTATGACAATATCAAAATCTCCCATCATAAAAGAATAGGCGACCGATGTTAGCTTAATATCTATCTGTGAAATAGCTTTTTTCACATTCTTGTTCAACTGAAGGTATTGCTGCCAAAAAGCTAAATCTAAGTCTACATGGAGCAAGGTGTTGCACTTGTTGGTGTAGCTTTTCTTGAGCAATTGGATGAATAAAATCAAGCATGCAATAACCAATAAAACGCCAGCAGTCTGAAGAAGAGTATCCCTGAACACGAACCCAATGCAAACAATCAAAAGCATCGCCAACAAGCCTGCAGATCTAATATAGAGTCTATAGTTTTTGCGTAGAGTTTTATAATCCAATTTGTAGCCTCCTATTCATGATACGGTTTTTGAGAGAATTCGTTCATTTTCAAACAAATTAACATATCTCCCATCATACCGAATTTTCCATCTCTACGCAACTTCCTTCTTAATTAGTGATTTAGTCAAAAAAGAAATCACCCTCACGGGTGACGAATGCTAAAGAATTAAGGAAACTATTTCTTTTCCAAAATTCTTAAATAGTGTGTTTTCTTGAATTGGCCAGATAATGTTAACACAACAAAGAGATACTACATCAAAAAACTTATAAACAATAACAGAAAGCTTCCGAAGGCAAGATATAAGAGGGATAATCCTAAAGTGATGAGTCCAAAAACAAGAATCAGCAAATAGGTTTTCAATCCATTCGACTTCTGTACTTGAAAATAATGCTCAGGTATTTCATAAGGAATGACATTCACTGTATACTTCTGCCTTCTGTGTTTCAATTGCCATATAGCGATGACAAGCATCAATCCAAACGATAGCACTAGCGGGATGAGGCCATGAAAGGATACTCGATCCGTTAACAGATAAATGCCATAAAAAAGGACGCCACTCGGGGTAAAGATAATGGGAAATGGAACACTTTTTCCGACATAGAGCTTATTCTCCTCAGGGTAATAAAATACTGTTTTTTTGAGATTCCCTTGATCTGCTCCGAATTCGACCAAATCGCGTAAAGGGAATTGTTGTCGATCCTTCGACGCTAACACAATCTGTTCAAAATCCACTTCCGTAGTTTCCTGCTCAAAAGCTTTATTTGCTTCTACCTCTACCTGAGCTTGAAGATGCTCTTGGTAATACTTCAGTAATTCCTTATTTTTCCGTTTGGTACCAAGGAATTTAAGTGTAACTGAACGATCAGAAGTCCCATTGCCTATGACTTTTCCTTCCACATAAATTGGATAATTGGTGATCCCTCGAGACGTATTCTTTTCTCCCAAACGGACCACAATGGTGTATGGGTCTAGGCGATAGCGCTTGAAATTGCGATTGACCACTATTTCCGAGTTCCTAATCTCTATTCTCCCCATCGATGAAAAAGCAATCCATCCAACTGTCACTAGAAGAGAACAAGCAGCCAATAAGGCTGTTAGGTTTTCAAAAAAATCATCTTCAATCAGTAATTGGATGATCGTGATGAGCATCGACACTACTAAAAAGATCAAAAAATACAGTGAACTTCTCGAGTAAATATAAAATTTACGTGGTTGTTTCATTTATGACATTCTTCCTCTATAAAAAATCTATTTCACAACTCTAAAAGCACTTTCCATCATACCGAATTTTCCATCTCTACGCAAGATCCTTCTTAATTAGTGATTTATCAAATGTTATCAATCTTGAAACAACCTCAGAAAATAGAGAATCCCGTCCAGATTTGAAAGTATCGCAAAATTAAGGTAC
>OGHM01000251.1_pt1 | contig 30703 bp, 13 predicted proteins | sample 1571531 | NCBI WGS metagenome assembly OGHM01 (sample SAMEA2582031, study PRJEB24529) | metagenome | biome: Human gut stool | place: China | collected 2011 | reverse complement strand
TAGCTAAGGATCAAACAGTTAAACCAGGTGATCAACCAAACGCTAAGGATTCAATTGGCAACGTAGGTGACCTTCCAGAAGGTACTAAGTTCGAGTACAAGACACCAGTTGATACAACAACGGAAGGTGAGAAAGATGCAACAGTCATCGTCACTTATCCAGATGGTTCTAAGGACGAGGTTCCAGTTAAGGTTATCGTTAAAGATCCACGCACGGATGCCGATAAGAATACACCAACGGTTGACAATCAAGAGACTAAAGCAACTCCAGTACCAACAGTGCATAAACCTGCTCTTGCATCAGATACAGTTCATGTCGCTTCAAAAGCAACACCAGCTGCAACTGATACTAAGCAAGCATTGCCTGAAACAGGTGAAAACACATCATTAGTAGCTACCCTCTTTGGTGGTTTGATGACAATTGCTGGACTTGGTTTGGCAGGAAAACGCAAAAAAGAAGACTAAAATAGTTAATAGGTTAAATCCCTCAATATAGTTAGACTATTTCAGTTTTCGAAAAAAGAGACTCATCCCGAAAGGTAAGTTCCGTAAGGAATTGTCTTAGGTTTAAAAAAACGGCATAGTCGTGAAATATCGGCTATGCCGTTTTTTCGTTACTTGGGATTTGAATGTCACCGATGAAGTTGAATATGATTTTCAGCTTCTTGGTATCACTTGACCAGAACTTTTCATTCTGATGCTTTCAATAATGGTTCTTATGATTTCTTCATCCAGTGCCTTGATATCGGTGTATTTTTTCACAAGTTCAAGGAAACTATCGACATTGGCTGATTTTTCTTTTGGATCGTTGATTATTGATTCCAGAATAACCCCAGATTCTTGAGGTTCATTCTGTTCTGATTCATAAGTAGCAGATATTTTCGCAAAACGCCTGTCACTGATTTTTCCTTCTACATTGTCTTCAAAAAATTTCTGAATAAAGGAGTCAAGCTTATTCATTCTGGTGATAGCTTGTTCATATTCTTTCTTGCTTTCTTTGATTTCACCCTCTGCAACTTTAGTATTTGTTTTAGTGATGAGTTCTAAAATTCAGCTTCATCTTCTTTGGCAAATGTAGTGACTTGTTGAATGGAATATAAGAGTGCAGCTTCAATATCCACATTCTTGATTTTGGGTAATTCGTATACCTTGTTCTTTTCTCGCTACTCAATGGAGGTGTCCAGAGATGTAGAAAAGTTCATAGAAAAACGCTATAATTATGCTATAACATTGACACATTGAAATTAGGGGATAATCAATATGGTAGCTATGAAGAAAATAAAAGAGTTCTGTGAATCACAGAATATTGATTTTAGTGCTTTGGAAAAAGCATGGAACGAAATATAAGATGGAGGAATTGACTGATGTATTTAAGTTCTAATGTGAATGAAAAAGCGGCTCTTATATGGGCAATTGCAGATAAACTAACTGGAGTATATAAGCCACATGAATATGGTGAGGTAATCTTACCGTTAACTGTTATAAGAAGATTTGACTGCATCTTATCAGATACAAAGGATGCAGTTTTAAAAAAATATGATGAAGTAAAGAATCTGCCAATGAAAGATGTTCTTCTTCGCAGTGCTACTGGAGGCAAAGCTTTTTATAACACAAGCAAGTATACCTTCGAACGTCTGCTCGATGATCCAGATAATATTGAAGAGAATTTCCGTGATTATTTAAATGGCTTTTCTGAGAACGTGCAGGATATTATCGAAAAGTTCAAGTTTGATGGGCACATCACTACTATGGCAAACAAAGGTATACTTTATATTGTCATTAAGGAGTTCACTTCTCCTAAGGCAAACTTACATCCTGATGTAATTAGCAATCTTGAGATGGGATATATCTTTGAAGAGATTATTCGAAGATTCTCTGAGTCGCACAATGAGGATGCCGGACAGCACTATACTCCCCGTGAAGTTATCCGCTTAATGGTTAATATTCTATTCCATGATGATAATGATATTTTATCTGGCAACAACGTAGCAAAAACTATATATGATCCAGCCTGCGGCACAGGTGGCATGCTCTCTGTTTCTGAGGAATATCTTCATGAACTGAATGCTGCCACTGAACTTCTTGCATTTGGACAAGAACTGAATGACCAGACTTTTGCCATTTGTAAGGCAGATATGCTTATCAAAGGCAATGATGCGAACTTTATCAAAGATGGGAATACTCTTTCTGATGACCAGTTTGAAGGTCAGAAATTTGATTATATTATTTCCAACCCACCTTTTGGTAGAGAATGGAAAAACGAAAAAACAAAAGTTGAGGCAGAAGCAAAGCGTGGTTTTGCAGGTCGATTTGGAGCAGGAGTTCCTGCTGTATCAGATGGACAAATGCTATTCTTACTAACTGCTATTTCCAAAATGAAAGAGCCAAGTGAGGGTGGAAGCCGTATCGCTATCATTCACAATGGCTCTCCACTCTTCACGGGCGATGCCGGAAGTGGTCCTTCTGAAATCAGAAGATACATTTTGGAAAATGATTTGTTGGAAGCAATTATTGCGCTTCCTAACGATATTTTCTATAACACAGGAATTGCCACCTATATTTGGGTGCTTTCTAATAAGAAAGCCGGAACCAAGCGTGAGGGTAAGGTTCAGCTTATCAATGCTAATGGGCTATTTGAAAAAAGACGAAAAGCACTCGGAAACAAGAGAAACGATATTCCGGAAAATGCAATAGAAGAAATCACACGCATTTATGGTGAATTCAGAGAAAATGAAATTAGCCAGATTTACGATAATGCGGATTTTGGATATACAAAGATTACGGTTGAACGTCCGCTTCTTGATGAAGAGGGAAATCCTATTCTAAAGAAAAAAAAACCACAAGCAGACTCTTCCCTTCGCGACACAGAAAATGTACCGCTCAAAGAGAATATTGATAAGTATTTCAAGCGTGAAGTCCTTCCTTTTGCACCGGATGCATGGATTGATACGAAGAAATCCAAAGTTGGTTATGAAATTCCATTCACACGATACTTCTACAAGTACGAAGCACCACAGCCTTCTGCTGAAATCATGGCGGAGATCATGGGTTTGGAAACTGAACTGTCCGGAAGTCTTGAGGAGGTGTTTGACCTATGAGAGAGATGAAGGACAGTGGTGTAGAATGGATTGGTACAATTCCTACAAACTGGAAGTTAAATAAGATAGGCACTCTTTATGATGAGAGAAGCACAAAAGTCAATGATAGCGAATACCCTCCGTTATCGGTTACAAAGCAAGGTATAGTACCCCAGCTTGAAACAGCAGCTAAGACTGATAACGGAGATAATCGAAAGTTAATCAAGAAGAATGACTTTGTTATTAATAGTCGATCCGACAGAAGAGGCTCATGTGGTATTTCAGAATACGAAGGGTCTTGTTCGTTGATTAACACTGTACTTAGACCACGAAAGAATATGTGTAACACATATTATGGATATGTTTTTAGAAGTGAACGGTTTGCTGATGAGTTTTATCGTTGGGGAAATGGGATTGTTGACGATTTATGGTCAACTAAATGGTCGAATATGAAAAGGATTTATATTCCCTCTCCAACCCTTGATGAACAAAAACGCATCGCAGACTATTTAGATGAAAAATGCTCTAAGATTGATGCTATCATCAAAAAACAGCAAACTGTGATTGAGAAGCTGAAAGCATATAAGTTATCTATCATCACAGAGGCTGTAACAAATGGCTTGAATCCTGATGTTGAAATGAAGGACAGCGGGGTTGAGTGGATTGGTGAAATTCCAAGTAATTGGAAAATAACTTCTATATCAAGATTAGCTACAGTGGTTAGAGGAGCTTCTCCTCGGCCTGCAGGTGATCCATTGTATTTTAATGGTAGTGACGTTCCGTGGATTACAGTAGCTGAGGTAACAAAAGACGATGGAAAGTATATAACATCTACTTCCGAATACCTTACTTCCGCAGGTGCTGAAAAAAGTCGAATGGTTGAAAGTGGAACTCTCTTGTTATCAAACAGCGGAGCAACGCTGGGGGTTCCAAAGGTAACATTAATTGACGGTTGTATTAATGACGGTTCTTTAGCATTTTATAATTTGAAGATTGATCAAATCTTTTTATTATATGTCTTAAAAAGCAGGACGTATGAATTAAGAAAGGAGATGTCAGGATATGGACAGCCTAATTTGAATACTGATATTGTTAAAGCTATAAAGATTCCTCTTCCGCCACAAGAGAAGCAGGAAGACATCGTTAAGTATCTAGATCAGAAATGCCCCGCTATAGATAAAGTTATTGCAGATCGTCAGGTAATTATTGAAAAATTGGGACAATACAAAAAATCCCTTATCTATGAAGTTGTGACTGGAAAGAAGGAAATCTAGGATATGAAAAAGAAAAATCGGCTATCGTTATTAATGTATTTGTTCATTCCCACAGTAGTTGTAATTGTTTTTGATTATTTTTATCTTCCATCGATTCTGGGATTTAAAATGAGCAATGTAAACTACACGTTAATCGATACCGTTCTTAATGTGTCAGTTGTGATTTCATTATATATAATTACCTTTTTTCTCATAGATAAAAGGCAGATAAGAAAAGATGATAATGCAAAAGGAACAGCCGATATACTGATACTATCAACGTATAACCAATGTAAAGAGTTATCTAAGTTCGTAGATACACAGTCATTGCTTGAAAATCATATAGTTCCTAAGATAGATTTTAATAAAACAAATTTGGATAATCCTATCATTTTAAATCTACAGAATAATCCTTTTAGGGAACACTCACAGATACTTTCACTAGCTGAAAATGGTGCAATATCACGTGGTGATTTAATGAAATATTTCGAGATAATGGAATTATATAAATCGTTCATTTCTCTAAGAATTACATTTTATGACATGAATCATGCTATAACAGATGAACAAAAGGAGTTAAGTAACGAAATCACTAATAAAAAAATAAGCTTGATGATTTATTAGACATCGAGGTTTCTAAATTAAGCCGTAGAATAAAGGAGGTGTAACAAGTGTCAAATTTTGATGTAAAAGAAAAACGCTTTGAGCAAGATATTGAAGAATATCTGACAACTCAAGGCGGATATATAAAAGGAAACCCTAAATCTTTTGACAGAGAATTAGGATTGGATAAAGCTACATTTATTTCTTTTCTCAGAGATAGTCAGCCTAAGACATGGGAACGCTACGAAAAGATATATGGCGCTGATAGTGAAAAGCAAGTAATCGAGCGTTTCTGCCGTGAAGTCAAAATGGTCGGCTTACTCCGTGTCCTTCGCCAAGGTTTTACAGACAGAGGTATTAAATTTAAAGCAGTCTTTTGGAAGCCGGAAACAAGTATTAATGCCACTACGGTTAAACAGTATGAATCGAATATTCTGCACTGTACAAGACAGCTGCATTATTCTTTGAATAACGAAAACAGCATAGATATTGTACTATTTGTAAATGGTATTCCAATTGTTTCGATGGAATTGAAGTGCCAGTTCACTGGTCAAAGCACTGCTAATGCCATTGCGCAGTATAAATTTGACCGAGCAGGTAAAGATGCAATCTTTACTTTCAAAGAACGTGTGCTTGTACACTTTGCTGTTGATTTATCTCGTGTATATATGACTACAAGACTCGAAGGCGCAAAGACATATTTCCTCCCATTTAATCAAGGAAGCAATGGAGCAGGAAAAGTTGGTGGACAAGGTAATCCTATCAATGAGGATGGTTATGACACGGCATTTCTGTGGGAAAATGTTCTGTGCAAGGACAGACTGCTTGAAATATTGCATAAATACCTTCACTTACAGATTGAGCGAGATGAAAATGGAGATATCAAAACAGAGCGTATGATATTCCCTCGTTATCATCAGCTTGATGTAGTCACTAAACTTCTTGAGGATGTTAAAGAGAATGGTTCCGGTAAAAGCTATCTGATTCAGCATAGTGCAGGTTCCGGGAAATCCAACTCAATTGCATGGCTTGCACATAGACTCAGCGGTCTACACAATTATAAAAATGAAAAAATATTCCAGTCTGTTATTATCGTTACAGACAGACGTGTTCTTGATGGACAATTACAAAATACAGTTTATCAATTTGACCATGTAGATGGTGTGGTAAAGAAGATTGATAAAAACGCTCAACAGCTTAAGGAAGCTATCAATGATGGTGTTCCGATTATTATAACAACATTACAAAAATTCCCTGTCATCTATAAAGAAGTAAAATCTGATAATAAGAGATTTGCAATCATTATAGACGAAGCACATTCTTCCCAAACTGGTGATGCTGCAAAGAAACTAAAACGTGCTCTTGCAGATACAGAAAAGATATTGGAAGAATATGCTGATATGGAATATGAATACGAAAGCAAACGCAAGGACGATGAGGAGAAGCTGTTAGATGAACTTTCTGCACAGGGCGTTCATGAAAATATGTCTTTCTTTGCTTTTACGGCTACACCAAAAGATAAGACCTTACAGATGTTTGGTTGGAAAGACGAAAATGGAAAATTCCATCCGTTCCACATCTATTCTATGAGACAGGCTATCGAGGAAGGCTTTATCTTAGATGTGTTGAAAAATTATATGACTTACAATATGTTCTATAAAATTGTAAAGTCTATTCCTAATGATCCGGAATTAGATAGCACTGCAGGACTGAATGCAATCCGTAACTATGAGTCGCTGCATCCACATAATATTTCGCAGAAGACTACTGTTATGCTTGAACAATTTATTAATGTGACTAGACATAAAATCGGTGGAAAAGCTAAGGCGATGATTGTTACTCCTTCACGTCTACATGCTGTTCGGTACTTACAGGAGTTCAAGAGACAAATATCTGAAAAAGGCTATTCTGGTTTAGATGTGCTTGTTGCATTCTCCGGTGAAGTTGAGGACGATGGACAAACATATACCGAAGAAAAGCTTAACAAAGCAAAAGACGGAAGTACCATCAAAGAAAAGGCATTACCGGAAGCGTTCCACACAGATAACTTTGGTATGCTTATTGTTGCAGAAAAATATCAAACCGGATTTGATGAACCTTTACTTCATACAATGTTTGTAGATAAGAAATTATCAGGAGTAAAGGCGGTTCAGACACTTTCCCGCTTAAATCGTACGATGCGTGGTAAACAGGATACCTTCGTTCTTGATTTCGTAAACTCAGCAGAGGATATCAAAAAATCATTTGAGCCATATTATGAGGAAACTGTTCTTGAACAGGAAACAAATCCGAACGTGGTATATGATTTGAAGAATACCCTTGATGAATATCATGTGTATCAAGAAATGGAAATTGCTAAATTCGCAGAAATATTTTTCTCTAGTAAAACCCAAAATGCTGGAGATTTAGGAAAGTTGCAAAGCCAGATTCAACCTGCACTTGATAGATTCAAAGCACTTCCGGCAGAAAAGCAGGATTTATTTAAATCGACACTTGCAAGATTTAACCGAATCTATGCTTTTGTTACACAGGTATGTAGATTGTTTGATAAAGACATTCACAAGTTTAGTGTATATGCGAAGTTTTTAGATATGCAGTTACCAAAAGGTGGCAATGAAATCATAAATGTAGATGATAAGGTTTTGCTTGAGTACTATCGTCTTGAAAAAGATTTCGAAGGCAGTATCGAATTAGAACCTACAGAAGAAGGCTTCAAACCAATTACCGGTGAGGCTGGACGCAGAGAAAAGAAGAAAGATCCTCTTACAATTATTATTGATAAAATCAATGAGAAATATGGAACTACCTTTACAGAGATGGATAAAGTTCTTCTTCAAATTGAGAATGATTATGCTACTCAGGATAAATGGAAAAGTTATGCCTATAACAATGACTTTAAAACATTTATGCTTCTATTTGCTAAAGACTTCCCAGAAATGGCAGCAAGCAGATATGAACAGAACGAATCCTTCTTTGTAAAAATGTTCTCTGACCCTGATATGATGAAACAGGTAATGGATACTATAGGCGGAGCTCTTTATGAACGACTTCGTAAATGAATTCATTATGATACAACTGAATCAGCACCAGTTTAAATAGTTGCAGAGGATAAAACATCATATAATACAAAATACAACAGAGCACCCACAGGTCTATTCACGTCGGTGTTTCGTTTAATTATAAGCTTTAATCAAAATGCTGAGGTAAACCTCTGCTTCCTTACAGGTAGGCTCAATGTCCCAACCTCTGTAGTAATTGGCAATTCATTCACGATTAAGTTTGAGACTTAGTTTTGAAATTAGACCGCCATAAAGGCTATATTCCTTGCTTGGCTTCTCAAAATGTTTTACCCAAAAGTGAATGATAAGATTCTTTCTGTCTGGTTGAGCAATACCGAGTGTACTTTATTTCCACATAAAGATACCTCCTAAATTTCTTGATACTACATATATTGCTCTGAAAGAAGATAATAGCAAGTTATATATAAAGAAAAATGATCACGCCGGAGTAAATCAATACTCTAGTGTGGTCATTCTGTTTTTTGAGTTCCGTTTGAAGTCTCCAATAACTATTGATTTTGTTTAATCCCTATCGGAAGATATCAAAAAGAGTGGGTCTTTTTTGTGTCTGTTTCGAGATTGTTTTTATTTATATTAAAAAATTAGATAAAAATTGAAAGGTGAGGGGCCTTCTTCAAAAAGACATTAGTGACTTAGATTTTAGGGAAAGATTCCTATATATAGCAATATGAATGAAAATACTTATATGAAAAGGTTTGTTGATTTTCATAAGAGCATAGTTACCCATCATAACTGTTTTTTTATATTGATTAAAAATTAGAGAAAATGCTTGCTTAAAGATTAAAAAAAGGATATGATAGACTTCGGAAGAAGGTTAATAAATGTATAGAGTGCGTGTTTTTTCAATAACGTCTTCGTTTTTTTGACGTGCCTTGGGGTACAAGGATTAACATATAGGAAGATTTTGAATGAAACAAGCAAATCATGTTTTTGAAAAAGTGACAAAGTACGCCATTCGTAAGTTGTCAGTTGGTGTCGGACCAGTTGCTATCGGGACATTCTTGTTAGCAGGTGGTCTTTTCGTGTCTAAACCAGTTTCGGCAGACCAGGTTACGACAGATGCATCGGTACACATGGCTTATGTCACAGAAAATGAATTGACTGCTGAAGAGCAGAAGCAAGTGGTCCATGCTATCCCTAAGGAATATCAAAATGATGATACTTTTTATCTGGTCTATAAACGCAAAGGAGACAGTCAAGCTACTCTTCCACAGACAGGAAGTTCTGACTGGGCAGCGACAGGTTTAGGACTAGCAACAGCGACTATGGCTGTGCTGCTCTTTTCAAAAAAACATCGTAAAAAAATTATTGGTTTGGTCTTGATTGGGGCCGCAGGGCAAAGTCTCCTTGTTCCCATAGAGGTTCTTGCCTTGCAAAACAAGGAGTTGCAGGCCTATAATCAGACTCTTACTGTTTCAAATGAAGCAGATTTGGCCAAGGGTGTTATTACAATTGATGGTTATGAGTATGTCGGTTATCTGCGTTACTCAGCTAAGCCAGAGCTTGAACAACCTTTGGAGAATACTATCAAAGGACTTGAGTCTTCAATAAAAGAAGATAATACAGTTAGTCAGGGGACAGCTGATAAGGATAGTAAGGGAATCAGTTGGAAAAAAGGAACTCAGGAGCCAGGTCATGAGGGCGAAGCTCTAGTTCAACCTGCTACCCCAGAGAACACTGGACCAATTAGCGCTAAAGGTACGCAAGAATCAGGTCATGAAGGTGAAGCAGCTGTTCAACCTGCTAATCCAGAGTATACGGGCCCAATCAGTGCAAATGGCACACAAGAAGTTGGCCATGAGGGTGAAGCATTGGTTCAACCCGCCAATCCAGAATATACTGGTGTTATCAGTGCAAATGGTACTCAAGAAGTCGGTCACGAAGGCGAGGCTCTCGTTCAACCCGCCAATCCAGAGTACACCGGTGTTATCAGTGCCAATGGTACCCAGGAAGTTGGTCACGAAGGTGAAGCTCTAGTTCAGCCCGCCAATCCAGAGTACACTGGTGTTATCAGTGCTAATGGCACACAAGAAGTTGGCCATGAAGGTGAAGCTCTCGTTCAACCCGCCAATCCAGAGTACACTGGTTCAATCAGTAGCGATACTACAAGTGCTAATGGTACCCAGGAAGTTGGTCATGAGGGTGAAGCTTGGGTTCAACCTGCAGCCCCAGAGTATACTGGACCGATTAGCGCCAATGGTACACAAGAAGTAGGCCGCGAAGGTGAGGCCACTGTTCAACCTGCTAATCCAGAGTATACAGGTAAACTTGAAGCTAAAGGGACTCAGGAGCCGGGCCACGAAGGTGAGGCTCTGGTCCAAGATGAGAATCCTGTTCATACCCCAGTTGTCGGCAGTATCACAGAGACTGAAACGCAAGCTATTGATTATCCTATCGAAGTTATTACTGATGATAGCAAGTATGTGGATGAAGAAGTTGTTGAGCAAGAGGGGCAAAAAGGTAGCCAAGAAATCCAGAAAATTTACCAAACCATTGATGGTGTCAAAGTTGGTGAGCCAACCATTGTGTCAGGTAAGGTTATTGAGGTGCCACAATCTAGAAAAATTCGTCGTGGTAGCAAATCTTTAGATGGAACAACGACTGAAGAATCTATTGTAGAGCTTCCATTTAAGGAAATTATCCAAGAGGATGATAGTCTTGAAAAGGGAACTCTTAAGGTCGTTCAAGAAGGCCAAAAAGGTCAAAATAAAATCACCAAGGTCTATAAGACCTTTAAGGGTAACAAGACTGCTGAAGAACCAACTGTTACTGAAACCGTGCTAGTTCCTGTCCAAGATCGTATCGTTCGCAAAGGGACTAAGATATCAGAAAAACCAGTTCTTACACTGACACAGATTGACAAGGATGACTTGGGTCGAAGTGCCAAGCTTAACTACCAATTGACTAATCCTGGTTCAGCAGCTATTACGACTATTAAAGCGGTACTTAAGAAAGATGGACAAGTTGTTCAAACGCTTGATATTCCTAGCACGACCTTGACTGCTGATTTAACAAACTTAGACTATTACAAGCCTTATACTCTTACAACAACCATGACCTTTGATCGTGGCAATGGTGAGGAGAGTCAGGTTTTAGCGGACCAAACTATCCAATTGGATCTCAAGAAGGTTGAGCTTAAAGATTTTGCACGTACAGATTTGATTAAGTATGACAATCAAACAGAAGTGGATGAGACTCGTCTGACAGCTGTGCCTCAAGATCTCACGAATTACTACTTGAAACTGACTTCTGCGGATCAAAAGACGACTTACTTGGCAGTGAAAGCCATCGAAGAAACAACGGTTGATGGCAAGTCGGTTTATAAGGTAACTGCAGAAGCGGACAATTTGGTTCAACGTGATGCCCAAAACCATTTTGCCCAAACCTATAGCTATTACATTGAGAAACCTAAGGCTAGCCAAGCCAATGTCTACTATGATTTTGCTGACTTGGTCAATGCCATTCAAGCGAATCCATCAGGTGAATTTAGACTTGGCCAAAGCATGAGTGCTCGTCACGTCGTTCCAAACGGCAAATCATACATTACGACAGAATTTACTGGTAAGTTGCTTAGCGATGGTGACAAACGCTATGCCATCTATGACTTAGAGCATCCATTGTTTAATGTCATCAATGGCGGAACGATCAAGAATATCAACTTTGAAAATGTAGACATCAATTGCCCTGATCAAAATCAAATCGCGACGGTTGGATTTAACCTTAAAAATAAAGGTCTGATTGAAGATGTTAAGGTGACTGGTTCAGTTACTGGTAACAATGACGTGGCTGGTATCGTCAATAAGATTGATGAAGATGGCAAGATTGAGAATGTCGCCTTTGTCGGTAAGATTGACTCTGTCGGTAATAACTCGACAGTTGGTGGAATTGCTGGTTCAAACTACATGGGATTCGTTAACAGAGCCTATGTCGATGCGACCATTACAGCTCAAAATGCCAATGCAAGTATGCTAGTGCCATTTGTTACTTACATGCTTAACAGTTGGAAGTCAGGAACTAAGGCCAAGGTGACCAATTCAGTAGCCAAGGGTGTTCTTGATGTCAAAAACACACGAAATGTCGGTGGTATTGTCGCTAAGACATGGCCATACGGTGCTGTTCAAGACAACGTGACCTATGCCAAGGTTATTAAAGGCCAAGAAATCTTTGCTTCAAATGATGTCAATGATGAAGATGGTGGTCCATACATCAAAGATCTCTTTGGCGTTGTTGGTTATAGCTCGGCCGAAGATGGCACAGGCAAAGATACCAAGAATCCGAAAAAACTCAAACATTTGACTAAGGAAGAAGCCGACAAGCGTGTTGAAGGTTACAAGATTACAGCTGATACATTTGTCAGCGAGCCTTACGCGTTGAATACCCTTAACAACGTTTCTAGTCAAGCAGATTTTGCCAATATTCAAGACTATAAGCCAGAATACAAGCAGGCTTACAAGAATATTGAGAAATTCCAGCCATTCTATAACAAGGATTATATTGTTTACCAAGCAAACAAACTGGCTAAGGATCACAACTTGAACACTAAAGATGTGCTCTCAGTAACTCCAATGAATGACAGTAATTTTGTCACTGACCTAAGTGCCGCTAATAAAATTATTGTTCATTATGCTGATGGTACCAAAGACTACTTCAAGCTTTCAGAGAGTTCAGAAGGGTTGAGCAATGTTAAGGAATATACTGTCACTGATTTAGAAATCAAGTATACTCCTAACATCGTTCAAAAAGACCACTCGAGCCTTATCAATGGCATCGTTAATATCCTTAAACCGATTGAGTTGCAGTCTGATCCGATTTACCAAAAACTTGGCCGTACAGGTCCAAACAAGGTTAATGCTATCAAGAACCTCTTCTTAGAAGAAAGTTTTGAGGCTGTTAAGGCTAATTTGACGACCCTTGTGACTAAGCTGGTTCAAAATGAAGATCACCAGCTTAACCAATCACCAGCTGCCCAACAAATGATTCTTGACAAGGTCGAGAAAAATAAAGCAGCCCTCTTGCTAGGTTTGACCTACTTGAATCGTTATTACGGTGTGAAGTTTGATGATGTTAATATCAAAGAAATCATGCTCTTCAAACCAGATTTCTATGGTAAAAATGTGGATGTCCTTGACCGTTTGATTGAGATTGGCTCTAAAGAAAATAATATCAGTGGTTCAAGAACCTACGATGCCTTTGGTGAAGTTCTCGCTAAGACTACCCTTTCTAGTGATCTGACCGACTTCCTCAACTACAACCGAAAACTCTTTACCACTATCGACAATATGAATGATTGGTTTATCGATGCCGCTAAGGATAAGGTCTACGTTGTAGAGAAGGCTTCTCAAAATGAAGGTGTTGGTGAGCACAAGTATCGTGTTTATGACAACCTCAGCCGTGGTCTCCACCGCAAGATGATTTTGCCATTGTTGAACCTTGATAAGACAGAGATGTTCTTGATTTCTACCTATGACACCATGTCTTATGGTACAGCTAACAAGTACAACACAACCCTAGAGAAGTTGAAACCTGAGATTGATCTAGCGGCTCAACGTCAGATTAACTATCTTGATTTCTGGCAAAGATTGGCTGCAGATAATGTTAAAAACAAATTGTTCAAAGACATTGTCAATCCAATCTGGGAAGGTTTCTATGTCTGGGGGCATGGTTGGCCAGGTTGGCCAGAGCGCTACGGCCAATTCAAGAACAGTACGGAAGTCTATGCGCCAATCCGTGAAATCTATGGACCAGTTGGTGAGTACTACGGTGATAATGGAGCTATGGCTGGTGCCTATGCTGCCATCTACGACAATCCATATGATAATCGTGCCAAGGTTACCTTCGTCATGTCTAATATGATTAGCGAGTACGGTGCATCAGCCTTTACCCATGAAACAACTCATATCAATGACCGTATTGCCTACTTTGGAGGTTTTGGTCGTCGTGAGGGAACAGATGTTGAAGCCTATGCCCAAGGAATGTTGCAATCACCAGCGACTCAGGGTCACCAGGGTGAATACGGTGCCTTAGGACTTAACATGGCCTTTGAAAGAGAAAACGATGGTAATCAGTGGTACAACACCAATCCAAACAAGTTGAACTCTCGTGAAGCCATTGACCGTTACATGAAGGGCTACAACGACACCCTCATGCTTCTTGATTCGCTGGAAGGAGAAGCAGTCCTCAGTCAAGGCAAGCAAGAGCTCAATAACGCATGGTTCAAGAAGGTTGATAAACAGCTACGAGGCAATAGTAAAAACCAATACGACAAGGTGCGTGCTCTAAGTGATAGCGAAAAGGCAATTAACTTGACCTCTATTGATGACCTTGTGGATAATAACTTCATGACCAATCGAGGACCTGGCAATGGTGTTTATAAACCTGAGGACTTCTCTTCTGCCTATGTCAATGTGCCTATGATGTCTGCGATTTATGGTGGTAATACCAGCGAGGGCTCTCCAGGTGCTATGTCCTTCAAGCACAATACCTTCAGACTCTGGGGTTACTACGGCTATGAAAAAGGCTTCTTAGGTTATGCGACCAACAAGTATAAACAAGAAGCAAAAGCGGCTGGTAAGGATACCCTTGGAGACGACTTTATCATTAGCAAGATTTCTGATGGTCAGTTCAACTCCCTAGAAGACTTCAAGAAAGCTTACTTCAAAGAAGTCAAAGAAAAAGCGTCACATGGTTTGACGACAGTTACGATTGATGGCACATCAGTAAGTTCTTACGATGATTTGTTAGCCTTGTTTAAAGCGGCAGTCGCCAAAGACGCTGCAAGTCTTAAAACAGATAATAATGGCAATAAATCTGTATCTACAAGCCATACGACAAAACTCAAAGAAGCTGTCTATAAGAAACTCCTACAAGAGACAGACAGTTTCACAAGTTCTATTTTCAAATAATAGGTGAAAGAATCCCTTTTGGTAAATGCCAAAGGGATTTTTGAATCTGTTGAGAATATGGGAAGTAGTAGCCTCTAGGTCAGTATTGGCAAGGGATTGAGAGAGATGTGGGTTGAGCCATTAAAACGTTTTCTTTTTGAAGGGAGAGAGTTTTGTATTTTAATAAATATCACCAAAACTAAAAAATAAGGTTAGAGTGACGAAGGTTTTTAATAAAAGATGCTTTCATATAAAAGTATTTTAAAAATTATAAAACTGACAAAATAGGGAATTGTGCTAAATAAAAGCACGAACGTTTTGAAGTTTCAAAGCACTTAGATAAAAGTTTTAAATTAATATTCTCTAATAAAAGTTAAACTTTTACACAATTATTAGTATATATTTGACAATTTAATAATTATAGTATAAAATGGAAACTGTATATAAAGTAATTTGGATATTGAGGAAATTTATTATTATGAGAGATATGTTTAATAAACGCCAACGTTTTTCATTAAGAAAATACAGCTTTGGTGTAGCCTCTGTACTTTTGGGAGTTTCAATCTTCTCAAATGCACAGGGTGCCCAAGCTGATGAAACGGTAGCACCAACTACCGCAGGTATGGAAACAACTGCTGAGCCAGATGTCGTCGTGGAGCAATCAACGCCAACAACAGCATCAGTAGCTCCAGCAACAACAGAAAACGCACCAAGTTCAGTCTCTACTGTGGCCTTGGCTAGTGAACAACCACAATCAGCAACTCAAGACAGCCAAGCAGCTTCAACTACTAGTCAAACAGCAGCTAGTTCAGAAGCAGCTTCTCAGGCTGCATCGCAAGCGAGCTCTGAGTCTGCAGCAGCGACTGCTTCATCTGTAGCTACTAGTGCACAAGCTCTTAACTCAACAGCTGTAGCAGAAACTCCAGCTGCTGGTCAAGTATCAGCACCAACAAGTGCGGCTGCTTCAGTTGCGACTGCAGCAGAAACTGCAAGTGCAGAGTCTACAACTAACGCTGTAAATAGCGTCCTTAAAGTAGCGACTAGCGAGTTAGCTGTAACAAGTAGTGAATTGAATGCTGCTGAAGCAAGTCTTAACTCTGAAAATCTCATCAATGCTATGGGACTTGCGGTATCAAACCGTAGCCTTCGTACAGCTGATGCGGTTGCTGTTTTGACAAATGCTGGAGCAGGCTCAACAAACCCTGACTTGACAAACCTTGGCTACAAACTTGCCTATTTGCCAGAGCGTCAACAATACTTTGTTAATATTGATTACATCAACCACCTCAAAGTCGGTCGTGATAACCGTGGAGTAATGAGACCTTATGACTACGTTACAAACGGTAATTACATGGTTGTTGTTAACTACGCTAACCTTGGTATTATTGACTATGTCGATGAAGCAGGAAACAAGATTCCTGGATCTTCAACATACCGTATCAATAACTCAACTGAAACAATCACAGCAAACGGTAAGACTTACAATAAAATCTACGATGCTGGTGTAACAGAACTTCCACCAGTACCAGCAGGATACCGCATCAAGTATGCATCTGCTGACAAATCTAAAGCTAATGCTTACGTAGATGTCTTGAAGTCAGAACGTCAATACGACTATAACAACGGTATTGCAACTATCCGTTCAGAACGTACTTGGGACCGTAACCAAAGCCGTGTCGTTGACCTTGTTCAATTTGCCAACGGTTCACAAGGTTTGGATGCTTCAATTGATGCCAATGGTGGTGGTCAATACCTAGCTCCAGGTTACCGTTACCACATTATCGTTGAAAAAGACACGAAAGATGTTACTAAAGCAACAAGTCAAACAGTGACTTACACTGGTGCTGATACGAAGACACCAGCTGCTAACACTCAAAATGACTTTAACTTCAACGGTAAAGAAGATCCTACAACTAATACAACAACTTGGACAGAAACGACTCACACTTATGGAACAGTTAAGACTCCAGTTGTTACTGGTTACTATGCTGATAAAGCTGTAGCAGGTGGCAAGACAGTAACTCCAGATGCACCAAATGCAACAGACACAGTGACATACAAAGCCTTTGGTAAATTTATCGCTGTGGATGAAAATGGAAATCCAATTCCAGGTGTATCAACAACTGCCTACACGAACGATCCAAATGATGCGACTAAGATGATTGCCATCGACAAGACGCTTCCAAGCATTCCTGGCTACACTGTTAAAGTTATCCCTGCATCACCATCAAATCCAGGTGAAGATACTCGTGTCGTTTACGTAGCAATCGTTAACGATGTGACTAAGGCGACTAAACAAACTGTTACCTTCCAAGGTGCTGGTGATAAGACACCAGCTGCAGATGTGAAATCTGACTATACCTTTGCAGGTAAGGATAACCAAGCGACTGGTAAGGTGACTTGGAACGAAACTAGCCACACTTACGGTACAGTTAAGGTTCCTGTTGTGAATGGCTACTTTGCCGATAAAGCCGTAGCAGGTGGTAAGACAGTTACTCCAGATGCTCCAGAAGCAACTGATACAGTAACTTACAAGGCCTTTGGTAAATTCGTCATTGTCGATGAAAATGGTAACCCAATTGCAGGTGTGTCTGATACTGCCTACATCAATGATCCTAACGATCCAACTACGATGATTGCGGTTGACAAGAACTTGCCAACTATCCCAGGTTACACTGCTAAGGTAGTACCTGCAACACCAGGTGACTTGTCTAGCGATACTAAGGTTGTTTACGTTAAGAATGACCAAAAAGCAAGTGTTGTATACCGTGATGAAACAAGTGGTTCAACCCTTGAAACTGTTGCCTTGGCTGGTAAGTCTGGCGAAGCAGTTAACTATTCAACAGCTGAACGTATCAAACATTATCAAGACCTTGGCTATGTCCTTGTGACAGATGGTTACCCAGCTGGTGCAACATTCGACTTGGATAGTACAGTTGACCAAGCTTGGACAGTAAGCTTCAAACGTGTAGCACTTGACTTTAATCCAGACAATGCTCACGAACCAGGAACACCAATCTATCCTAACCAACCAAACGGTCCAAAATGGCCAGCTAAGGATGCTTACCTTAAAGATGTGACATACACTGTTCACTATGCAAGCAAAGATAGTAATGCTAAATTGCCAGCAGACAGTGTTCAAAAGGCACAATGGAAACGTTCATTGACGCTTGACTCTGTAACAGGTGACATTCTTACAGCAGGTGAATGGAAGGCAGATAAGACTAAGTTTGACCTCGTCATCACACCATTGGTTAACGGTTACTTCGCTGATAAAGGTCGTGTGGCTTCTCAAGATGTGACTATGGACAGCAAGGTTGAGACTGTTACTTATACTAAATTTGGTAAGATTATTGCGGTTGACGAAAAAGGTAATCCAATCCCAGGTGTTGAAGCAGTTACTTACACAAATGATCCTAACGATCCAACTAAGGCTGCTATGACCCTTGTTCCTGAAGTGAAAGGTTACAAGGCTGATAAGACAGGTGTGACACCAAGCAACCCAGGTGAAGATACAAAGGTTGTTTACAAGGTTGTTAACGCAGAACCTGCTAAACCAGCAGTGAACAAAGAAGTTGGTACTATCGTCGTTATCTATCGTGATGAGTATGGTAACCAAATCAAGATGCCACTTGTTATCACTAACTCTGTTGGTGCTGAAGTTGATGTTCATGGTGATCGCTACATCTACCGTAACGGTGTGAAATACGAATTGATTCGTCAAGAAGGTAAATCTACAGACAAGATGACAGAAGGTCAAACAGTCGTGACTTACATCTACCGTAAGGTCGAAGATGGCTCAACACCATCAAACGGTAATGGCGGACAATCTGGAAGCTCAACATCTAAAGCTGTCAAAGCAACTTCAAACGGATCTAAGGGTTCTAAAGGTTCTGGATCTGGTTCAGCAGCCGATGGTGCTTCAGATGGTAAAGGTTCAGATAAGAAGAAATCTGGAAACAAAGATGGTAAGAAGGCAGATGGTTCTGATAAAGCTAAAGAAGGCGACGAACAATTGCCAGTAACAGGTGAGACAGATAACAACCTCGCAGCAATGGGTGTTGTTGTTATGGGACTCATGTCAGGACTTGCGGCTATGAATCGTCGTAAAAACCAAGACTAAGATTTCCACACCTTATCTCTCATAAATTCTAAAAATAGAATCTCTCTCGAGTGAATTGCTCGGGAGAGATTTTTTGGTCTTTTTAGATAAAAAGTGGGAAAACTATCAAAGCCATGAATCTTTTAAGCAGTATTCGGCTTGATAAGGTACAATAGAGTAAGACAAAACGAATGAGGAGACTGTCATGAAGTTTTTACATACGTCAGATTGGCATGTGGGGCGAACCCTCAATGGCTGGTCTTTGCTGGAGGAGCAGGAGTGGGCCTTTCAACAGATTGTGGATTTGGCAATTCGTGAACAGGTGGATGGGGTCATCATTGCTGGGGATCTCTATGACCGTGCGGTGCCGCCTGTGGATGCGATTAAACTTTTTAATAAGACTTTGGCACGTTTGGTCTTAGAGGAGCAGATTCCTGTCTATGCCATCAGTGGCAATCACGATGGGGCTGAACGCTTGCATTTTGGGCGAGACTTTTTTCAACCTCAGGGTCTTCATTTAAGCACACGTTTGGAGGAGGCCTTTGAGCCGATTGAGTTGGAGGATTGTCAGATTTTTCTTCTTCCCTTTATCGATCCTATTGATGCTCGGATTTATTATAAGGATGATGGGGATAAAGAGATTCAGGGGATTGGTGATGCCTTGGCCTACATTCTTGAGGATATGGAAAAAGCCTTTGATCCTGACAAGGCCCATGTCTTGGTGACGCATTTTGCGGTTTCTAAGAAAGATGACCAAGATGGTCAAAGTCTTCGAGAACTGATGCTGTCTGAAACCAGCAATACGGTGGGTGGTCTTACCAATGTGACCAGTGACCTTTTCAAGGCTTTCGATTATGTGGCTTTGGGGCATATCCATACCCGCTTTGCCAGTCCGACCAAGCGCGTGCAATATTCAGGCAGTCCAGTCGCCTTTAATGTTAAAGAAGCCAAACGTAAGGAAGAAAAGGGTGTTTATATTCTTGAATTGGATGCGACTGGTAACTTGTCTCAGACCTTCCATTCTTTAGAGGTCAGACGGCCGATTTTGACCTTGCAGGCGCCTTTTGAAACCTTGATGTCACCTGAATTTTATAAGGAGCAGCCTTGTCAAAAGGCTTGGTTTGCCTTTGATATTCAACTGTCCAGCCGTAAGGAATTGGAGGGCATCAATGTGCGTGCCCGTCTGGAAGAAATTTATGGGACAGATATTGTAGAAATCACTTTCAGTCGTTTGGGTGATGTCAGGGAAGAAAGCCTGACCGTCGATCAGCACTTAAAAGATTTGGAAATGCAGTCGCCGCAGGAAATTGTCTCTGATTTTTACCAGACAGTGACTGGGGGCGAGGTCTTGTCTGAGAGACAAAAGGCCCTTGTGGAAAGTATTTTTGAGGAGATTGGAAGGAGCCGACAATGAGACCAGTTCAGTTAGAATTGACCAATTTTGGACCTTATCGTAAGGAAGTCATCAATTTCACCCAGTTTGACCATGCTCCCCTCTTTTTGATTGGTGGTGACACAGGGGCTGGTAAGAGTACTCTCTTTGACGCTATGACAGTGGCCTTGTTTGCGACGACCAGTGGTGATCGTAATGTTGAGGAGATGCGGTCGACCTTTGCTGGTCCAGAGGATGATTTGACCAAGGTGACTTTTTACTTTCAACAGGGCAACCACCTTTATCGCATTGAGCGAGTTCTCCAGCAGGAGAGGGCCAAGCGGGGTGGTGGTACGACCATACAAAAAGCAACGGCTTCCTTAGTCATTGTGGATAAGATTGGTGGTCAGGAAATTGAAAAGCTTGGGGATAAAATCAAGGAAGTGAGTGACCAGATTGAGCAGATTTTGGGTCTCAATGCCGAGCAGTTCAAACAGATTATCCTCCTTCCGCAAAATGATTTCAGCCGTTTCTTGAAAGAAGATTCCAAGACCAAGACTCAAATTTTGAAGAAAATCTTTGGAACAGGTATTTTTGACCGTTTTCAAAAGAGCTTGGAAGAGCGTCTTCGTCAGAGCAACAAGGATATGGAGAAGCGCCAGGCTCAGTTAGATGGCCATTTTGCCAGTCAGGTTTGGTCTGAGGAAGAATTAGCTGTTTTGGCCCAAACACCAGCTTCTGAAAAATTAGCACGCCTCGAAGAACTTTTGGCACAACGTCAAGAAAATCTTGAAGAGCAGAAAAGCATTTTGAAGGATGCCCATGAGGATTTGGCTAAGCTGCAAAAGAGCTTACAAACTGCACAAGATGTAGCAAAGATTTTCCAAGAATTGGAGCAAGCCAAGGAGCGTTACCGTCTAGAAATTGAGGAAGGGGCTCAGGGACAAGCAGAGGCGAAATCGCATCTGGAGGAATTGCAGTTCGCCCAAGGGCTGCAGGAAACCATCAGCAGCTTGAAGCAGTATCAGAAGCAGTTGTTGCAAGTAGAGCAAGACCTTGAAATTGCTCAGGAGGCGCTAAGTGCTCAGGAGCAGGCTTTTGAGGAAGTCAAGGCTCAAAAAGAGACGCTTGCAACTCAATCTGAGGATTTTCTTCAAAAAGAAGGGAAACTGGAAGCGTGGAAAGAGGCTATTATCTATGCCCAGAGTCTTGCCCAAGAGCAGGAGAAAATCAAACAGTCGAGTGCTAACTACAAGAGGTTAGAAGAAACCTATCAGCGGGCTTCGAAAGAGATTGAGCTCCTTTCCCAGTCCTTGTCAGATTTGGAGGCCAATCGTCTTGGTTTAGAGAGTTTGCATGAGGCTGAAAAACTCCTCCAGTCTGTGGGCTACAGTGTGGATAAGCAGCTGGCTCAGGATCTTAAAGAAATAGAGGGCTTGAATCAGGAGTTGGCAAAGACGGAAAAGCGTCATCAAACCTTATCTTTGGATAGTGATCAAGCTCAAGAAATTCTCAAAAGATTGGAAGAGAAGTTAAGAACGACTTTGGCTTCACGTCGTCAACTCATGATTGCCCAGTTGCAGGCAGAATTAGAGGATGGACAGCCCTGTATGGTCTGTGGTTCCTTGGAACATCCTAAGGTCGATGGGACACAGGCTGATGAAGCGGCCTTGAAGGATCTCATGGACCAGGTGGAGGAACTTCAAGCTCAAAAAGAAAAGCAAGTCGCTACCTTGTCAAATCGTCAGGCTAGATTGAGTGAAGTTGAGACTAAGCGCCAAGATCTGCTTGACCAAGTGGCTAAAGTTAAGTTATCTCTTCAAAAACACTATCAAGAACTCGAAGAGCAAGTTGAGGGGCAGTTTGATTTTGACTTTTCAGAGGACTATGGTGCTGACCGTGGGCAAGCCTTGTTGAGTGCTGTTGAGAAGCATTATCAAGAACTCCAAAAACGCTTTGATAAGGAAGAGGCTGATCGTCTCCATTATCAAGATGAGTTAGCCAAGGCTCAGGAAAAATCGATAGATTTGGCTAAAGCCTATCAAGAGGCTAAGGCGGCGCTTGACCAAGCTAAGGAACGTCTTAAGGAGTTACAAGAAGCTCATCAAGAGCTTGAATCTGTTGAGGTTTATCAAGAACGTATTTCCCTAGCAAAGCAAGAGTTGGACCTCTACAATAAGCAAGTCAAGGAAAATACTGAAGCCTACAACCAACTTCATGCCGACATTCAAGGCATCAGGGGGCAACTTGAGAGCCTAACCAAGTCTAAAGAAAATGCTAGCCAAGAAACTAAGCGTTTATCGGCTGAACTAAACCAAAGTCTTATGGCTGAAGGGGCCCTCACTAATGACCTAGAGCAAATCCAGCTTTGGCTTCTTGAGGTGAATAAGCAAGCGATTCCTAAGCTTCAGGCTCAATTGACAAGCTACCAAACTCTTAAACAAGAGTTGAAGGCGCAGATTGTCAAGGGTCAAGAGCTTATCAAAGACCAAGAAAAGCCGGATCTTGGCAATCTAACACAAGCAGTAGAGGATTGTCAGGAGAGCTATGATAAGCAACTGGCTCAGGTTTCTGTCATGGAGCAGGGGCTTAAGGATGCGACGGCTACCTACCAAGCGGCCAAAACCCTTCAAGACAGTAATCAAGAGGCCTTTAAAGCTCATCAAGAACTCAGTGATCTGGTCAAGGTGGTTAAGGGAGAAAATACAGCTCTCACTGGGCGACTCAATCTTGAAGTCTATGTTATCCGTCAGTATTTCCAACAAATCTTGGACTATGCCAATGCCAACTACATCGGTCTTTTAACGGATAACCGCTATTCCTTTGTTCTGAGTGAAGAAGGACGTCGGGCGCGTGATCACTTTGGTTTGGACATCAACGTCTATGACCAGCTGACAGGTAGCGAGCGTTCCGTCAAATCCTTGTCTGGAGGAGAAACCTTTATCGCTGCACTGGCTATTGCCCTATCCCTCTCAGAGGTGGTGCAAAATACCAGCAAGGGTGCTGTTGTTGAAGCTCTCTTCATCGACGAAGGGTTTGGCTCACTGGATAAGGAAGCCCTGACCAAGGCCATCGCTGTTCTGGAACAAATCGGTGAAAACCGTATGGTCGGTGTCATCAGTCACGTGGACGACATGAAAGAAGGCATTGCCCAACAATTAGCTATCATTAAGTCGCATGATGGCAGTAGCCGTATTAAGATTGTGGATAAAGGGTAGGAGAAATCAGTTTATATAATACTCTATATCAGATAATCGCAGTTGTAGCCATGTCAAATTTGTTCTAATCAGCATAGAAATAAGGTAGTTGAATCAACAACTACCTTATGTAGAATTGTTAAAAAGCTGATGGTTTGTATAACATATTTAATCCGTCCTACTCGTAAAAAAGTGGGGACGGATTTTTTGTCATCATATTTGAAAATGTTATAGCAAAAGCTAGTCAAGGTAATATGAGGCTACCTAATGTCTCCCTAATCCATTGAACTTTTAGCTAGGTGAAGTAATTATCAATTTCCTCCTCATTTTTTAGTATATCCACCTCATCAACACCACAACTTACTGCTAATTCTATAGATCCCTGAAAAGCGATATTATAGTCAGGAGAAAATGCCTTTCCTAAAAGTTTATAGTAATTCTTAATCTCTCTCTGAAGTTGATGGTTATATAATTCAAATTCATTCTCTAAAAAAATGCCACATTCTTGTATCTCTTTTAAGTAATCTTCTATTAGTAATTTTTCTTTCATTGTGAGATTATCTTTAAAGATTTCATATAGGAAAGTTCCTATAGTATTTCCGATAACCGCTCCTAAAATAGGTATTGGAATTATAGCATGTCCTAGAATTGAGGATAATGCACTAACTGATACTTCAATACATAAGATTTGCGAATTTAGTAAAAATTCTTCTTTTGTGATTAAGTTTTTACGGAATTTGTATGCTTCTTCAGCGATACCAAATGAAGCAGTGCACAATGAACTTGCTACTGCTGCAGGAGTGGCTGTGTAATTTGTTAGGGCATAGATGGTAACACCTCGAGTACTTCCTTTAATAGCTCCAATTCCACTATCTTTAGAGATATCAAGCCAATCATCTTTTGTAAACTCACTAATAGCTTTCCCTAAGCGCTTTTTTTTAATGATTCCTGTTATAAAAGCAGTTCCTCCTTCTAGAGCAGCCGCTGTAGCGGATAGATAGGCTCCCTGTTTTAAAGTAGGTTTGCTTTTATCGTACATATCTCTTCTAATGCTAGTATCAATATCCTTTATATTCCCTTTTTCATTATAAATAGTGGTATTGATTTGATTCCTTTGTACCTCCTTGTAACTCACTTTCGAAGGTTCTATATCAGAAAGTTTGATGTTTCCTATTGCGAAGAATTGATTTACTTCTTTCCATTGCTTTAATGAGAATTCACCGGTTTTAGTTCCTATCTGATTGGCTTGATTTTCAGAAATGGATAGCAACATTTTTATCTTTTCATAATGATCAGCAGGTATTTGATATTTTCTACCTCCATCTAGAAACCAAGGATATTTTTCATAGTGTTGTTTGATAGCAAATAATGATAAATGATTGCCAGAATTTACAAACTTTTGCTGTATTTCAATTCCATCACGGACAAAATCGGAAGGACCATTATCATTAATCCAGACATATTTAGGAGCTTCTCCTAATATCTGTTCTCTTGCATTTCCAATCCCACATTCAGCAACCTCAGCAATAAAACCATGCATTCCTTTTGTCCCACCACGATTCTGTTCTATAATCGACTTATTTATCTGATGCATAGTAGAATCTAGTGTGTTTATTGCATCCTTAAAATTTTGATTTTGATTCTGGAGATTCTTTAATAGGTTATCTAGTCTAACTTGATTTATGTAATTCGTCCATGATGCAATTGCTTGCTCTTCATTACTTTTTATCACTCTTTTAAAAATCATTATGTATTACTTTCTACTGTTTTACTGAGCATTTTAGACAAAGTCTTGGTGTTGTTAACCAATGCTGCAAGTATCTGCTTGTCTTCAGAGTTAAGAGTTGAATAGTTAGTAGAGTCATAGTGCAGACACTCTTGAAATTGTTGAGAAAGTTCTACCTTTAGTGAAACCGTTTGATCAATTAGTTGTTCTATGTTTGCTCCTACTTTTCTAAGTTCGTTAGTAAGATTTTGAAGTTTTATTATTTCGTCTTTCTTTTTTTCTTGAAGTTTAAACCTTTTTTTTACGGTTAATAAAACACTTGCTAGTAGGGTAGTTCCGGCAATTCCCCAACCTACAGGACCTGCAAGAGCTAATAGAGCTTGACCTGCAGCCATTCCTCCACCACCTGTGGCTAAGGCACCACCACCAAGCCAAGCTATGGCAGCGTTAGATGCTGCTGCCCCACTTAAAGCAGAAATAGCAGTGCCGGTAGAGGCTGTACCGAAAGTTGTCGCCACCCACATTGCTGCGGTAGGTGCTGTACTAGCGACAACGCCTCCAGCAGTTAAACCAGCCCCAATTAATTTGCTACTTCTTTCAAGATTTTCACTTTGTTCTTTCGCAAATTCTATTACTCCTTGGAAGTTTTGTTTTTCTATTTTTATTTCCTTGAAATCTATTTCGAATTCTTTTTGGTGAAAGGCGATACTATTTATCAAGCTCTCGACATTTGAAATAAGACGTACGGTTTCTTGTCGTTCTTTTAATAGAGTTTTTCCCTTAGAACTAATTAGTTTATATTCCTCATCATAATTTTTTTCTGCTTTATTTAGTTCTTTATTTAACAAATCATTAGGATTTAAAATTGCATCCTCAACTTTTTCAATCTCATTCATAAGTGGTTTAGGTTGAATTTTAGGTTCTAGATTTTTTGATTCACAGAAATCTATATAATTCATAATGTTGTTTCTATGTTGGTATAATTGGGATTTAGTTTCTTTAAATATATTTTTATTGAACCAACCGACTTGTTTTCCTTCTATACAGTATTGAGAATACATTGAGTGAATCTGCCTGATATCGGGTTGAACATCTTTCCATTTTTGATAAGCTTGTATTTTCCAAAGAAATTTAGTTTTTACATTTAAGATGAACACAACAATGCTAAATAATGCCACTATGATAATATAAACCATTTTTTCTCCTAGAAATAAGTAGTTTTGATTTTACTTCAATTACAAGCATTATACGCTTATAACTCATATTCTTATTATATCACTCAGAAATAATGATAGAAGAGTAAAATAAAAAAATGTACGAAATTTAGTAAAATTAGATAAAGTAGATTTATGCAATTTCTACATTTAACAAATGGTGAGTGGGCAGGTCTATTTTGTATCGCTTTAACAGTATAAGAAAGACTGTATTTTTTGATTTGAAATATGGTTAAATTTATTCGATTTTGGAATTTGAAAATATAAGTTTAGGAAGAAAGAGATAGTTTCTCATCGGAGCTATCTCTTTTTCTATCCACTTATTTCAATCTTCCTAACTGTCAGTTTTTTCTGAAAATAAAAGGAAATTAGTTTGAAAAAAATCCCTCATAAAAAAGTTAATCTATTAGAAAATTAAGTGATACTATGTTATAATTTAATATGGTTAAGTCTCGATAAAATCAAGGAAAAAGTGTATAGAGTGTGTTTCCGGTCCTTATATCTTGTGACCGTAAAATGCTTAGCAGATTCTTAGACTGTTCCTTGCTATCTTATGAAAGTTTGAGACAGGAAAATAAAAAAATGTACTAGCTAGAAAAATAAGAAATAAAAAATGACAGAAAAAATTTCCGTAATTATTCCCGTTTACAATGTAGAAAATCAACTCCAGACCTGTCTAGACAGTGTCTTGGGTCAGACCTATCAAAATCTTGAAATCATCCTTATCAATTATGGATCAACAGACAATAGTGATGCCATTTGCCGTAGTTATGTTGCTAGGGATTCTCGCATCCTCTATTTTAAAAAAGATAATGGAGGGCTTTCAGATGCTCGCCATATTGGTATTCGTCAGGCTAAGGGAGCTTACGTCACCTATGTGGATGCTGAGGATTGGGTAGAGCCAACCTATCTGGAGGAGCTTTATAAGGCGCTTCAAGCTCACAAGGCAGATATTGCAGTAGCTAATTACAGTGTCTATAAGGAATCGGAAGATCTCTTTTATTTTTATATCAAGGATGAAGATTATTACGAACAGGTCTATTCACCCGCTCAGATTATTGATGGACTCTTTGAAGAAACCAATAACATCAATATTGCTCTGATCTCAGCCACTGGAAAACTCTACAAACGTTCCTTGTTTAATGACTTGATTTTCCCAAAAGAGCATGCAGGAGAAGATGGCTTTTTCAACCTTAAGGCCTATCTTATGAGTGAGCGTACGGTTTATCTCAATAAGGGACTTTATGTTTACCGAGAGAGTCCAGAGATGCCATCGGCGACTTGGATGCAAGATTGGATGATGACTTTGGTTTATGCCATGGAGGAGCGCTTGGCTATTGTTGCTAGCCATGGTTTCCCTCTGGAAAAATACATGGTTACCTATCGTCAGATGCTAGAGGCTTGCTTGAAAAATGTGGAAGAACAAGGTCTCACAGATTCTGAAGCCTATCGCTCAATTCAGGAAAAATTCCAGGTTTTGAGCTTAGCTCCTCAACGTTATGAGACTAAAAAGCATGCTATTGTCCTAGCGGCGAACTATGCCTATGTTGATCAAGTGCTTACGACCATAAAATCTATCGTTTTCCATCATCGCAACATTCGTTTTTACTTGATTAACGATGATTTCTCTCAAGAGTGGTTTAGGGGGCTTAATCGTCATCTAGCTGCTTTTGGCAGTGAAGTGATTAACTGCCGTGTAGATAGCAGTCATATCAAACAATACAAGACCAATAGCAACTATGCTAGCTATCTACGTTATTTTGTGGCGGACTTTGTATCTGAGGAGCGAGCTCTTTATTTGGACAGTGACATGGTGGTTACCGGTTCTCTAGAAGACCTCTTTACCCTTGATTTGCAAGGCCGTCCTTTGGCTGCCGTGCGTGACTATGCTGTTCAAGTTCAGGATCGTCAGGCGATGTTTGATGCAGGCTTCATGGTGATTGATACGGCTTATTGGAAGCAGTACAACATGAGACGTCACTTAATTGACATGACTAGCGAATGGCATGATAAGGTACCATTTGCGGAGCAGTCAATTCTTAATATGGTTTTTCGTAACAACTGGTTGACGTTGTCTTTTGACAATAACTACGCTGTGACCAAGTCTAGTCTAGCTGGTTACCATTTGCCAAATGGTCAAGACTATCCTAAGGTTTTACACTATACTTCACACCGTAAGCCCTGGTTACCTTTGGCTTGCCAAGCTTATCGTGAGGTTTGGTGGTTCTATGCCCAAATGGATTGGTCAGGAGTAGCTGAAAATGCCGCCTTACTGCTACTTTCAGAGGACATGATTTATCCTAAGGGCCGTCCATTTACTTGTTTGGTCTACACCAACATTTCAGAAATCCCTCATTTGATGGATCTTATCTCGGCTCTTCCTAAGGTACAGTTTAAAATTGCCTCACGCCAGCATGTGACAGACAAATTGGCCCAATTGATTACCTATCCAAATGTGACAGTTTACTCAGCCATTGCAGGTTTAAATGGGCTAGATTTGGAATTGGTGCGTACTAGTGACTTGCTTTTGGATATCAATCCAGGCAGAAAAGTAGTGGAAATTCTTGATGCCTTTAGGTTTGAAAACAAACCAATCTTAGGATTTGAGGACCTCAAGTCAACCAAACATAATCAGCAAACCTACTCAAGAGATCGTTGGAAAGAGATGGCTGAGACCATTCGCCAGATGCGTAAGAAGAGTCTGTAATCCATTATTTGGATGAGTGGGCTGCAATTTAGTTTATGTCTCATTTCTAACGAAATAACATCAGCCTGTTTATAGGGCAGGAAATAGGAGTAACAGTGAAAAAAATTAGTCAATCGATAATCACCAAACGTGTGTTATGGACCGTCTTTTTCCTCTTTATTTATTGTTTAGGAAATCGCTTGGTTCTACCGTTTGTGGATTTGAAAAATGCAAATATCTTTGGGGGAGCCATGGGTTCCTTGGCTTTCTCTAGTGCCATGATGGGTGGAAACCTCAGGTCCATGTCTCTTTTTTCAGTGGGCTTGTCGCCCTGGATGTCGGCCATGATTCTCTGGCAGATGTTTTCTTTCTCTAAGAAAATGGGCTTAAAAAACCTTCCCGTCGAGATTCAGGACCGCAGACGAATGTACTTGGCTCTAGCGATTGCCCTGGTCCAATCTCTGGCAGTGTCCTTGAACCTGCCTATCGTTTCTGGGGTTAATGCCGGTCTCGCCATTTTCATGAATACCATCTTGTTGATTGCTGGAACCTTTTTCTTGATTTGGTTATCGGACCTCAACTCCCTCTTTGGGATTGGGGGATCCATTGTTATCTTGATGGCGAGTATGATGGCTAATATGCCATATCAAATCATGGATAGCGTTGAAAAGTTAGGTATTGGTTGGGATGTCTTGCTTCCTCTGTTTTTGTTCAGTTTGGTCTTCCTCTACATTGCTGGAGTAGTGCAGAGGGCTAGATATCGTATCTCAATCAATAAAATCAATATTCATAACCGCTTCAAACAATATTCTTACTTGGATATTATGTTGAACCCAGCCGGAGGGATGCCTTTCATGTATGCCATGTCACTAGTCAGCATTCCACAGTATGTCTTTATGCTGATTCAGTTTATGCATCCTGATAATAAGTGGACTAGTGAGGCTATCAAGGCCTTGACGGTCGGACGACCTCTTTGGTTAGTTATTTATCTAGTCATGCTCTTCGTTCTAGGTTTAGCCTTTGCCTTTGTTAATGTCTCTGGTGAGCAAATCTCAGAACGTATGCGTAAATCAGGTGAGTATATCTACGGTGTTTATCCAGGCCAAGAAACTAGTGCCTATATCAACCATTTGGTGCTTAGACTTGGTTTTATCGGTGCCCTTTACATGCTCTTTATGGCAGGTGCTCCAATGCTCATTATCTTGGTTAATCCGGATTACTTACAGCTTAGTATGATTCCTGGGACTTTCTTGATTTTTAGCGGTATGATTTACAACGTTAACGAGGAAATGAAGGCTTTGAAGCTTAACACTTCCTATACCCCACTTTTTGAAAATGTATAATATCTCACCCCTCGTGGGGTTGAGAGGCAGGCTGGTGATGCGTGATCGGTCTGCCCCTCAATCTCAAGTATTGTGATGAAAAGACAATGAAGGAGAACTCATGTATTATTTTATTCCAGCTTGGTATGGACAGACGGACGAATTTTGGAAGACGGTTATTGATCCTTGGT
>OGHM01000250.1_pt1 | contig 30748 bp, 28 predicted proteins | sample 1571531 | NCBI WGS metagenome assembly OGHM01 (sample SAMEA2582031, study PRJEB24529) | metagenome | biome: Human gut stool | place: China | collected 2011 | reverse complement strand
GGTAAAAATGGTCAGGAAAAAATTCTTGATAAAAACTGGCCGCACTTTCCGCTTCGGAAATATTTTCTTTAAGGAGTTTTTTTGCGATATCGCCTTGTGTGCCACCTGATAAAACAATTACACCCTCACGGTGTTCAATCAACCATTCCTGGTCGATATAAGGCAAGTCCACATAGCCGCGTTGATAGGCTTTTGAAAGCAGTAAAGTGATGTTTTTATAGCCTTCATTGTTCTTGGCAAGTAAAGTGAGGGTGAATAATTCCTCACCGCATAGCTCGCTTTTAACATGAACATCAGCGCCAATAATCGGTTTAATCCCCGAAGAAAGGGTTTCACCATAAAAACGCACCACGCCACAAAAGTTCGTAAAATCCGTTAATGCCAACGCGACCATATTATTTGCTGCACAAGCTTTGACTAATGGTTTCACTTTTACAATACCATCAATCATTGAAAAATCAGTGTGCGTACGAAGATGTACAAAACGCGGTTGAGTTGACATTAACAATCCCTATCTTGATAGTTAAAACGAATAAATTAAGCTTTTTTAATATCTATTTTAGCTAAACCTTCTTTAAAAGCGAATCCATAACGTCTTGGTATTGATGCTTCAAATCTACCATTCTCTACTGTGGTTTCATAGCTGCAAACTTTAAATTCAGGCACTCGAATAAAAGAATAATCGACATTCACCATAGGAGATATTTTTGAATATAACGTCCATCTTACTTTGCACCCTTCTTCAAATGAAGTTTTCGCATCAAAATGGCTTGCTCCTTCGCAATGTGCAATTTGATAATTAGGGTAAAACTCCCCAGGGAAAGGTTTTGCATCACAGAAGTTGAATACTCTATCATGCGCGAATACATCTTGGCGAATATAGCCCCACAACTCCTCAGCAAGAAAATCCTGATCGGCAAAATGACGAGAGTCGTACCCCTTATCAATAAAACGTTGAATTCTCGCTTCCATATCAGGCACAGAGCCGGCTTTTGCCCCCCACATCCCAGCCAAAATAAGTGCTGTATGAGAACCAGAATCACGCATCGTATGGAATGAACGACCACTTTCAATCCATTCAGACACGGCTTCTGCTTCTCGGTGAGAGACCACGGAGTCAGCATCACGGAAGATCACATACTCTGCTTCTGGATCATTAATTGCAAGAAAACGCCACATTGCACCAGGCCATTTATCTACAGGTGAAGTGACATAAACCACTTCCGCACCATTATCTTTTAATCGTTGAATCGCTTCAGGAGAAACTGAATCATCTACATAAAAACGGCATACCCAACCGGGGAATAACATCGGAGAAACTTGTGTATTTAATACAGCCGGCTCAATATATTTAGAGTTATTACCAAATAAAGAAAATGCAATAATTCGCTTACCATTTTTAGACGCAGAAGCTGGGACCATTTCCTGCGTTGGAACGGGAATGGCTTTATCTTTCATCTCAAGGGCTAAACTGCCATAAAAGCCTGAACGCTCCCAATCGTCTACTGCACCATAAGCATGTGCCAATAAATCTAAAGCCGGAATATATTGTGCATCTACTTTTAATGTTTTTAATTCTGCTTCAATCGCCTCTTCCCATTTTAATTGTTGCAAATAAACGTAAGCAATTTTATGAGGGTATTCGGGATTATTGGGAGCAAGTAAACAAAGCGTTTCAGCCAGCTTGACTGCTTCATCATACTCTTTGTTTTCAAGTGAAGAAACGTAAGAGCGCTCTAGTGCTTTTTGTGCGTCGATATTATTCATAATCAAAAATAATTGGCCATAATTATTACGCCGGAACTATAAAAGTACCGGCGTAACGAAATTTAATATTCAGGTTTTATTATTTTCTTGCCAATGGTGGCACGAAAGTTAAACCTAAATCCCAAGGTTGTTCAATCCAAGTATTTTGTGGAATATCAATCACGTAATCATCCACTAACTCAGCACCTGCAGGTTTTGCGAATACTGTGACGAATTTCGCTTTCGGATACATTTCACGAATTGCACGAGCGGTATTGCCGGTATCCACTAAATCGTCTACCACGATCATTCCTTCACCATCACCATCTGCGCGGTGTAATACTTTTAATGCACCTTGTTCATCGTGGTCATAACTGGCAATACACACGGTTTCTACGAAACGAATATTTAATTCACGCGCAAGTACCGCTGCTGGGAATAAACCACCGCGGCTTACTGCAATAATACCTTTCCACTGAGTGGCAGGAAGTAAACGTTCCGCTAATTTACGGGCATGCATTTGGAACATATCCCAAGTCACAACATATTTTTCGCTCATAACAAATACCTTAAACTTTGTCGCTAAATAAAAAAATTGCGGAATTTTAACCTGAAATGGCGTTTTATGCTATGATTTCCGCAAAAATTTTAATGAAAAAAGGAGTTCATTATGTCAGAAATTACCACATTACAACCGCAATTACTTTGGAAATGGTTTGATCAAATTTGTGCGATTCCACATCCTTCACATCATGAAGATGCGCTCGCCACTTTTATTGTCAACTGGGCGAAAGAAAAACAATTTTTTGCGGAACGTGATGAAGCCGGCAATGTATTAATTCGTAAACCTGCTACAGCAGGAATGGAAAACGGCCAACCTGTTGTATTACAAGCGCACTTAGATATGGTGCCGCAAGCGAATGAAGGCAATCCACACAATTTTGCTCAAGACCCAATTCGCCCTCATATTGATGGGGATTGGGTAAAAGCACAAGGTACGACACTTGGCGCAGATAACGGTATCGGCTTAGCCTCGACCTTAGCGGTATTAGAAAGTACCGATATTGCACATCCACCACTTGAAGTGCTACTCACCATGACTGAAGAAACAGGCATGGATGGTGCCGTACACCTTCGTCGTAACTGGTTAAAATCGGAAATCTTAATTAATACCGACACCGAAGAAATCGGTGAAATCTATATTGGTTGTGCTGGTGGGGTGAATGCTAATGTTGAGTTACCTATTCACCGTGAAACCAATTCATTCAGCCATACTTTGCAGATTAACTTAAAAGGTTTACGAGGCGGCCACTCTGGTTGTGATATTCACACCACACGCGCGAATGCAATTAAAGTATTGGCGCGTTTATTAGCAAAACTCTCACAAAATCAACCGCACTTTGCCCTTGCAGAAATTCGTGGTGGCTCAATTCGTAATGCGATTCCACGTGAAGCGGCCGCAACCATTTGTTTCAATCATGATGTAGAAAGCGTAAAAAGTGCGGTCCAAGATTTTGAAGTTTTATTGAAAGAAGAGCTTACTATCGCTGAACCAAACTTAGTCTTAACATCTGAGCAAGTTGACAATCCGCAACAGACCTTCACGCTTGAAACCACCCAAAAAGTGATTAATTTGCTGAACGTCTTACCAAATGGCGTAATCCGCAATAGTGATGTAATCAAAAATGTCGTGGAAAGCTCGTTGAGCATTGGTGTATTAAAAACCCTTGAAGATAAAATCAAAGGCACGATTCTTATTCGCTCACTTATTGAAAGTGGTAAAGAGTATGTAGAAGAAACCTTAACCTCACTCGCTAAACTCACTGGTGCAACGGTTGAATTCTCAGGTTCTTACCCTGGTTGGAAACCGGTAAATGACACGGCAATTTTGACCTTAATGAAAAAACATTATGCAGAAGTGCTTGGCAAAGAGCCTGAGATTAAAGTGATTCATGCAGGTCTTGAATGTGGCTTACTGAAAGAACATTATCCAAATATTGATATGATTTCTGTGGGACCAACTATTCGTAATGCGCATTCGCCAGATGAAAAAGTCCAAATTTCAACAGTACAAACGTACTGGGAATTACTCACTAAAGTCTTAGCGGATATTAAATAATCTACGAATAAAAAGGGCTAAATATTACATTTAGCCCTTTGTTTTTTTTATCTTTTATAAACTACGTAATGCTTCGATACGTTTTTCAAGTGGAGGGTGGCTCATAAAGAGCTCGCTACGTTTGCCGTTAATCATAAAGGCATTAAGTGAACCTTCCATCTCTTGCGGTTCATGAATTTGTTGTAAACGCTGCAATGCCGCAATCATTTTTTCTTTACCGACAAGTTGCGCTGAACCAGCATCCGCACGGTATTCGCGATAGCGAGAGAACCACATCGCAATGATGCTCGCTAAAATACCAAACAAGATTTCTAACACCATTGACACTAAGAAATAAATGCCTGAGCTGCGGCTTTCTTCATCACCATTACGAGAACTTGCTACCACATTGGCAATCACACGAGATAAGAAAATCACAAAGGTATTCAATACACCTTGTAATAAAGTCATGGTCACCATATCACCGTTCGCAATGTGTGATACCTCGTGAGCCAATACCGCCTCAGCTTCTTCTTCCGTCATGGAGTTTAATAAACCGGTACTAATCGCCACTAAAGAATTGTTTTTAGTTGCCCCCGTAGCAAAAGCATTCGCATCATTAGAATGATAAATCGCCACATCTGGCATTGGAATACCTGCTTGCTGTGCTTGACGGCGTACCGTTTCCACTAACCAACGCTCAGCTTGATTACGCGGTTCAGTAATCACTTCCGCACCCACAGAGCGCAATGCCATGGTTTTTGACAGAAATAATGAAATCAATGATCCGGCAAAACCGAAAAGCATCGCCATAATTAAAATGCCACCTGTACTATTCCCTGCAATACCGGTCACATTTAAAATAATCCCTAACACAAGCATCACAGCAAAGTTAGTGGCTAAAAACAAAAGGATTCGCATCATAATAAAGTTCCTCAATAAAATAGAAAGTAAACACTGCAATAATGGAGAATTTTTTACAAAATTCAAGGCTAAACAAATAATTTATTGTAAATCTTCTAAGGTATTAAAATTTACAAATCGCCCTTCTTGTTCGTCAAATTGGACAGCAACCGCCCCATTTTTGTTCATAAATTGTAATAAACGACGCTCGCCCTCGTTTAAATAAGCGCGTAACTTCTCTTTAAGCTGAACAGACATCAAACAAAATGTCGGGTGTTCACGCTCCGTATCTTTTGCATAAGCAATTAAAGTGCGGTCATTTTCAACCGCACTTTTTAGTTTTTCTAATAAGTTTTGCGGAAAATACGGGCTATCACAAGGCACAAAAAGTACAAAATCCGTTTTAGCTTGTTCGAGTGCTGTTAACATACCACTCAATGGCCCCTGAAAATCAGACAATTCATCTGAAAATACGGGAAAACCCCATTGTGCATATTCCGCATGGTGACGATTAGCATTAATTGAAATATCAGCCACTTGAGGTTGTAAGCGTTCAATCACATGGCTAATTAATGGTCTATTTTGTAAAAGCTGTAAGCCTTTATCCGCACCATTCATCCTCCGTGCTTTTCCTCCCGCCAAAATAACCGCACTTATTGTGTATTTCATATTTTCTTATTGCCTTATTTGAAGTATGATCTAGCCCTATTTTTCTCCATTTAAAAGGAAATAGCAATGAAATGTAAGCGTTTAAATGAAGTATTGGAACTTTTACAATCTTATTGGTCTAAAGACCCAGATCTGAGCTTGCTACAAATTCTGCAAAAAATTGCTGATGAAGCCGGTTTTGATAAGCCCGTAGCAGAATTATCTGATGAAGTGATTATTTATCATTTAAAAATGCATGGCACAGATAAACTTGAGCCAATTCCTGGCATCAAAAAAGATTATGAAGAAGATTTTAAAACCGCACTGTTAAAAGCGCGCGGAATTATTAAATAAGGAAAACAAATGAAAAAAATTTTATTTTTACTCGGTGCTTTATTTTCATTTAATGCATTCGCAGCCAACCTAGAAGAAGGCAAACAATACGTTCAAGTGAGTCAAACCGCTTCCGCACAACCTGAAGTCATTGAATTTTTCTCTTTCTACTGCCCGCATTGCTATGCCTTTGAAATGGAATACCACATTCCAAAACAAGTTGCAGAAAGCTTACCAAAAGGCACAGAATTTAAACAATATCACGTTAACTTCTTAGGTCGTCAATCTGAAAACCTCACTCGTGCATGGGCATTAGCGATGGCACTTGGTGCAGAAAGCAAAGTGAAAGCGCCTTTATTTGAAGCGGCACAACAAGATAAATTAAGCTCAATGGATGATATTCGTAAGATCTTCCTTGATAACGGCATCACCGCTGAACAATTTGATAACAATATCAATAGCTTTGCTGTAAACGGTTTAGTGAATAAACAAGTGAATGCGGCTGAGCAGTTTAAAGTACATGGCGTACCTGATTTTTATGTCAATGGCAAATATCGTGTGAACCCTGAAGGCTTAAATTACGATGATTTCGTCAAAGATTATGTAGAAACCGTGAAAGGTTTATTGCAAAAATAAAAAAAAATTGGTTTAATGCCTGCCGTTTTTAAATATAAAGAAGAGAGATGATTATGGCTGCTAGTTTCAGTGTTACTCGTCGTTTTTTTGACGACAAAAACTACCCACGCGGATTTTCCCGTCACGGTGATTATACAATCAAAGAATCCCAAGTATTAGAGCAATATGGTCAAGCGTTTAAAGCATTAGATTCAGGCGAACGCAAGCCAGCGACAAAAGAAGAAAAAGAATTTGTTGCTTTTTGCCGTGGTGAACGTGCACCGGAAACTTTCTTCGAAAAAACCTGGAATAAATATCGTACTCGCATTAACACAACAAAACGTGTTTACACCTTATCAGGTGATGTGAGCGAAGCAGCTTCTGGCGGCGAAGATTATTCCGGCGAATAATACATTTTAAAAGGCAGGCTAAAGCTTGCCTTTTGCTTTTTTACTCAATCCCTTTGCTTAGCAAGGGCTGTGGGATATTTATCATTCAAACGTAAACATCAATGCAACTACCCATTTCCCAATATACCGAACTTCTGCAAAAAAAGACTGAAAAACTGACCGCACTTTTGCAGCCCTTTAACGCCCCAGAAATAGCCGTGTTTGATTCGCCAACCAGCCATTATCGGATGCGTGCAGAATTTCGTATTTGGCATGATAAAGGCGATTTTTATCACATCATGTTTGATCAAAGTACCTTGCAACGTTATCGAGTGGATGAATTCCCGATTGCCAGCGAACTAATCAATCGCATGATGAAAACCTTACTGCCATTATTAAAAACTCAGGAAGTATTACATAAAAAACTGTTCCAAATTGATTATTTGAGCACGCTCAGCAATAAGATTATTGTAAGCTTGCTTTACCACAAACAACTCACAGAAGAATGGCAAAGTGCTGCTACACGCTTAAAAGAAGAATTACAACAACTTGGTTTTGATGTACAGCTGATTGGTCGTGCGAGTAAACAAAAAATCTGTTTAGAGCAGGATTTTGTTGATGAAGTGTTACCGGTGAAGGGGCGTAATTATGTTTATCGCCAAGTGGAAAACAGCTTTACCCAGCCTAATGCAGCAGTAAATTGCAAGATGTTGGAATGGGCGATTGATTGCACTCAAGGTTCGCAAGGGGATTTATTAGAGCTGTACTGCGGTAACGGCAATTTCTCCATTGCCCTTGCACAAAACTTCCGAAAAGTGCTTGCTACCGAAATCGCCAAGCCATCCGTGGCTGCCGCACAATTTAATATTGCAGAAAATAAAATAAATAATCTGCAAATTATCCGCATGTCGGCAGAAGAGTTTACCCAAGCAATGAATGGCGTACGTGAATTTAATCGCTTAAAAGGTATTGATTTAAAAGCTTATCAATGCAATACGATTTTTGTTGACCCACCACGAGCAGGGCTTGACCCTGACACGGTAAAACTGGTGCAGAATTACGATCGTATTTTGTATATTTCCTGCAATCCACATACCCTTTGTGAAAATTTACAAACCCTAAGCCAAACCCACCGCATTGAAAAAGCGGCGCTGTTTGATCAATTCCCTTACACAGATCATATGGAAAGCGGCGTATGGCTGGTGAGAAAATAAAAATTCAACTGCTTGCTGAAGCGGGAACATTGTCAGAATTGACCGCACTTTTACGTTCTTTACGCTCAAAGTGCGGTTGCTTTCCCGCTTGTTTTTCACGTTCTTGTCTGACTGGTTTTTGAATAGGTTTCATTTGTTTTCCTTTGTCGCTTTCCCAAGCGTCTAAAATAAGTTAAATGAAAGGAGCGGTACTACCACTTCCTTCACGTAAAATGACTGGCGATTCTTCCGTTAAATCCACCACCGTTGTTGGCTCTTGACCTAAATAGCCACCATGAATAATTAAATCCACTTGACGTTCTAAACATTCACGAATCTCTTCTGGATCGGAATAAGTCATATGTTCATTATCAGGCAACATCAGTGAACAAGATAGAATCGGTTCACCTAATGCCTTCAATAAATCTAAGGCAATTTGGTTATCTGGCACTCGCAATCCAATAGTCTTGCGTTTTGAGGTCATTAATCGGCGTGGAAGTTCTTTCGTTGCTGTCAAAATAAAGGTATAACGCCCCGGTGTATTGTTTTTAATTAAGCGATAAGCCACATTACTGACCGTTGCATAGGTTGAAAGCTCGGATAAATCGCTACATACCAATGTAAAATTATGCCCTTCTGGCAATTTACGAATCGCCACAATACGATCCATCGCATGTTTATCGCCGATCATACAGCCTAAGGCATAGCCCGAATCTGTCGGGTACACAATGACACCACCTTGACGCAAGATTTCTACCGCTTGATTAATCAAACGCGCTTGCGGATTTTCAGGGTGGATATAGAAAAATTGGCTCATAATTTTGTCCTTAAAAAACTGACGAGATTATACACCGATTTAGATGTAGTTATAAGAATTTGTTATAAAAAACGACCGCACTTTGAAACTCATCCAAAGTGCGGTCAATTTTTTAGGTATTTTATTTCAACAATTCACGGAGGGCTGAACCGATTTCAGCAAGATTTCTCACCGTTTTCACGCCAGCAGCTTCAAGTGCAGCAATTTTATCTTCTGCCGTCCCTTTTCCACCGCTGATAATCGCGCCCGCGTGTCCCATACGCTTACCTTTTGGCGCCGTCACGCCTGCGATATAAGCCACTACCGGTTTCGTCACATGAGATTTAATAAACGCTGCCGCTTCTTCTTCTGCAGAGCCACCGATTTCACCAATCATCACGATAGTTTCAGTTTCAGGATCTTCTTGGAAACGTTTTAGAATATCAATGAAGTTGGATCCTGGGATAGGATCGCCGCCGATCCCTACGCAAGTAGATTGACCAAAGCCTTCATCTGTTGTCTGTTGTACCGCTTCATAGGTCAAAGTACCGGAACGGGAAACAATCCCTACTCTGCCTTTTTTATGGATATTGCCTGGCATAATCCCAATCTTACATTCATCTGGTGTAATCACACCTGGGCAATTCGGGCCGATCATCACGACACCCGTTTCATTTAATTTTTGTTTTACCAACAGCATATCCAATGTTGGGATGCCCTCTGTAATACAGACCACTAATTGAATACCTGCATCAATGGCTTCAAAAATTGCATCTTTACAAAATGGCGCAGGCACATAAATCATGGTTGCCGTAGCGCCCGTTGCTTTTACTGCTTCACGCACGGTATTAAATACCGGCAAGCCTAAGTGAGTTGTTCCGCCTTTATTCGGTGAAACGCCACCCACTAATTTTGTGCCATAAGCCAATGCTTGCTCGCTGTGAAATGTCCCTTGCGCACCAGTGAAACCTTGGCAAATTACTTTTGTCTCTTTATTAATTAAAATCGCCATGATTATTCTCCTTTTGCCGCTTTCACTGCCGCTTGTGCTGCTTCTTGTAAACTATGTGCAGCAATTAAATTCACACCACTTTCAGCTAAAATTGCTCTGCCTTGTGGGGCATTGGTTCCTTCTAATCGAACCACAACAGGCACTTTTACACCGACTTCTTGAATCGCTGCTACGACACCTTCAGCAATAAGATCACAGCGTACGATTCCACCAAAAATATTTACTAAGACTGATTTCACATTTTTATCGGTGAGAATAATCTTAAAGGCTTCAGCCACACGCTCTTTCGTTGCACCGCCACCAACATCAAGGAAGTTTGCAGGATTACCACCATATAATTTCACGATATCCATGGTACCCATAGCAAGCCCGGCGCCATTGACCATACAGCCAATATCACCTTCCAAAGCAACATAGTTAAGCTGATATTTTTCTGCTTCTGCTTCCCGTGCATCACTTTGACTTAAATCGCGTAAAGCTAATAAATCAGGATGTCGATAAAGTGAGTTATCATCAATGCCCACTTTTGCATCTACGCAAATTAAATTGCCTTCTTTTGTCACCACGAGCGGATTGACTTCAACTAGAGAAAAATCTTTTTCGATAAAAAGTTTAGCGAGTTTTACAAAAATCTCGGCAAATTGTTTATTTTGTTCGCCACTTAAACCGAGTTTAAAGGCCAATTCACGACCTTGATATGGCATTCCTCCCACAAGAGGATCAATTGTCACTTTATGAATTAATTCAGGCGTTTCTCTTGCCACATCCTCAATGCTCATTCCTCCTGCTGAAGACGCCATAAAAACAACTTTCTGTGAAGCTCGATCAATCACTGCACCAAGATAAAGTTCTTTATCAATCTGGCAAGTTTCTTCAATATAAATGCGATTAACGGGTTGGCCTTTTTTATCTGTTTGGAAGGTGACCAAATGCTGCCCAAGCCATTTATCTGCAAAAGCACGCGCTTCTTCTGCATTATACACGATCTTTACACCACCGGCTTTTCCGCGTCCACCAGCGTGAACTTGACATTTCGCTATCCAAACATCGCCATTCAGCTGAAAGAGCGCCATTTCAGCTTCATCTACAGTTTGACATACAACACCTTCACTCACAGGCAGATCATATTGCTTAAAAAGCTGCTTGGCTTGGTACTCATGTAAATTCATATTTCCTTCCTATATTGATGTTGTTTAGCGAAACAAACAAAAATTTGACCGCACTTTGTTTTAGCTCAAATTCGGGGGTTGCCCTTTCTATATTGAGTTATATACTGGGACAGAATAACCACAATTCATGTTAAGGATAACAACATGCAAACGAAAAAATCAAGCAATCTTGCGATTGCGCTCATTTGGTTTACTGCTGCTATTTCAATGGCAGAAATTCTCACGGGTACCTGGTTTGCACCACTAGGATGGGAACAAGGTTTAATCGCCATCGTCGTTGGGCACTTTATTGGTGGCTCGATGTTTTTCTGTGCAGGTTACATCGGTGCGAAAACTCAAAAAAGTGCAATGCAAACGGTACAAATATCATTTGGTGAAAAAGGTTCTGCCCTTTTCTCGTTACTCAATGCCATGCAATTAATGGGCTGGACTGCAGTCATGATTTATATGGGGGCTGACGTCATTTCCATCTTAAATCAAACAGCTGATGCTTCCATCTTTCCATTCCTTACACTTGGCTTAGGCATGCTCATCATACTTTGGCTACTACTCGGCTTTACTAAATTAGGCATCTTCAAAAGCATTTCACTTGTCACCATGTTTTTACTGATGCTATGGCTTAGTATTCAAGTAGCCAATAAACCATTCATTGCCATGGATGTGGCACAAAATATCAAATTTGGTACGGCAGTTGAAATTGCTGCAGTCATGCCACTTTCTTGGTTACCGGTAGTATCTGACCATACGAAGAATAGCGAAACACCATTTAAAACGACCGCACTTTCAACGCTGACTTATACCGCGACCAGTTGCTGGATGTATGCTCTCGGCTTAGGTGCGGCATTAGTGACCGGTAAATCTGAAATCTCACAAATTCTTTCTCTTGCTGGAGTGAGTGTTATTGGCGTATTAATTGTCATCGCCTCCACCATGATTAACACTGCACTTCCCGCCTATTCCACCGGCATGAGTTTAAACAATATTTTCCCTCAATTAAAAGTCACGCCAATCTCCGTACTTACCGTGGTTGTGGGCATTATATTAGCCTCCACCTTACCTGTGACAGAATACGAACATTTCTTGTTCTTTATTGGCTCAGTATTCGCGCCAATGATCGCCGTGCTTATCGCTGATTTCTTTGTGCTTAAACGGCATGATGTTAAAAAATCAGTTGATAGTGTTGGACTCGGCGTTTGGTTTGTCGGCTTCGTACTCTATCGTTTCCTTATGGCAAAAGGTTGGGAAAGCGATTTAGGTCTGACTTTCCCTGTTATCATCATTACCTTTATCTTAGCAATCTTAGTGCGCAAAATAGCTAAATAAAGATTTCGTTTTCATATAAAAGGCGGGCATTGTTCCCGCCCTTTTATTCACATCAATGTAAAAAAGGCTTTTTCCCTCAAAAGAGAAAAAGCCTATCTGCTTAGATTTCTAATAATAAACGAGTTGGATCTTCTAATAAGTCTCTAATCGCCACTAAGAAGCCGACTGATTCACGACCATCAATTAAACGGTGGTCGTAAGATAATGCTAAATACATCATCGGACGAATCACCACTTGACCATCTACCGCAACCGGGCGTTCTTTGATGGCATGCATACCTAAAATTGCACTTTGTGGTGGGTTGATAATTGGTGTGGACATTAAAGAACCAAATACACCGCCATTAGTAATGGTAAAGTTACCGCCTGTTAAATCTTCAACCGTTAATTTACCATCACGGCCTTTTTCTGCTAGCGATTTAATTTGTTTCTCAATAGCCGCCATGCTGAGTTTGTCGCAGTTGCGTAATACTGGCGTCACTAAACCACGTGGGGTTGAAACGGCAATACTAATATCAAAATAGTTGTGATACACAATGTCATCACCGTCAATTGAAGCATTCACCTCTGGATAACGTTTTAATGCTTCAACCACGGCTTTAATGTAGAAAGACATAAAACCTAAACGTACACCATGTTGTTTTTCAAATTTCTCGCCATATGTTTTACGTAATTTCATAATCGGCTGCATATCCACTTCATTGAATGTGGTGAGCATTGCGGTGGTATTTTTCGCTTCCAATAAACGTTCTGCTATACGTTTACGTAAACGGGTCATTGGTACACGTTTTTCTGAACGAGAACTATATGCCACTGTGCTGATCGTATTTTGTTCTGTCGCCACATCTTGTTTGGCTTTTTGAGCATCACGTTTTGCCACTTCACGTGCAATATCTTCACGGGTAATACGACCACCCACACCTGAGCCTTGAATTTTCTCTGCATCTAAATCATGTTCAGCTAATAAACGACGAATAGCTGGACCTTGATCTGATGAATTATTATGACTATTTTCAATGGCTGCTCTTTGGCGATCAGCTGGTGTTGGCTCATTGTCTTTCACTGTTTCAGTTGAAATATCGCCCGCTTGTTGGGTTGAAAGCTTACCTAAAAGCTGTTTACTTACTACGGTTGCGCCTTCTTCTTGAAGAATTTCAGTCACTACGCCATCGCTTAAGGCTGGTACTTCAAGTACCACTTTATCTGTTTCGATTTCCACTAAAACTTCGTCACGTTTTACTGTCTCACCCACTTTTTTATGCCATGTTGCAACAGTTGCATCCGCAACGGATTCCGGTAAATCTGGAACAAGAATTTCGATTGTCATTTTATTTTCCTTTAAATTATTCTTTCTTTAAAAATTACTGAAATTTTGACCGCACTTTTACAGTGTCAGTGCATCTTCTACCAATTGTTTTTGCTGTTTGGTGTGTAAAGACATGTAACCTACTGCTGGTGAAGCAGAGGCAGGACGACCTGCATATTTTAACTTCACATGCTCTGGAAGCGAGCTGTCAAAGTTATGCTTACTACAATACCAAGCACCTTGGTTTAATGGCTCTTCTTGACACCACACAAAATCCGTCACATGAGCATAAGGCTCTAACGCTTTCTTCACATCTTCATGTGGATACGGATAAAGCTGCTCAATACGAATAATCGCCACATCTGTTTGGTTATTCGCACGACGTTGTTCCAAGAGATCGTAATACACTTTACCTGAGCATAGGACTACGCGTTTAACTTGTTTCGGATCGATGTTATCAATTTCACCAATGACTGTTTGGAATGTGCCATTGACTAATTCATCTAAACTTGACACGGCAAGTGGATGACGTAATAAAGATTTTGGTGAAATGCCAATTAATGGACGACGCATTTTACGGATCGCTTGACGACGTAACATGTGGTAAACCTGTGCAGGTGTAGATGGAATACACACTTGCATATTCTGTTCTGCACAAAGTTGTAAATAACGTTCTAAACGAGCTGATGAGTGCTCTGGGCCTTGGCCTTCATAACCATGTGGTAATAACATCACCAAGCCACACATTCTGCCCCATTTTTGTTCGCCAGAACTGATAAATTGGTCAATCACGATTTGTGCACCGTTTGCGAAGTCTCCAAACTGTGCTTCCCAAATGGTTAATGTTTTTGGATCTGTCGTCGCATAACCATATTCAAAAGCCAATACGGCTTCTTCGGATAATACTGAATCCCACACCTCAAAACGACCTTGGTTGGCGTGTAAATGTGTTAATGGTACATAACCTGTACCGTCATTTTGGTTATGCACAACTGCATGGCGATGGAAGAACGTACCACGTCCCGAATCTTCACCCGATAAACGAACATTAGCGCCTTCATCTAATAAGGTTGCGTATGCCATAGTCTCTGCCATACCCCAATCGAACAATTTCTCACCTTTTGCCATTTCACGGCGATCAGCATAGATTTTTTCGACACGAGGATGTGCACGCAAGGTTTCTGGATATTCACTGACACGCTCCGCTAAAGTTTGGAAACGTTCTTGTGGGAATTTACTTTCGTAAGGGGATGTCCAGTCATAGTTGAGATATTGCAACCAGTCCATTTGGGCAATATCCATTTCTCGCCATTCTTTCACTACACGATCGCCATTATCTAAGGCATCACGATAGAGATTCATCATTTCAATGGCTTCTTCTTCGGTAATCACCCCTTCAGCAATTAAACGATCTGCATAGACTTTACGTGGCGTTGGATGTTTTTTGATGATGCTATACATCATTGGTTGAGTGGCTAATGGTTCATCAGCCTCATTATGACCATGACGACGATAAGAAATCAGATCAATGAAAATATCGCGTTTGAATAAATTGCGATATTCCACCGCCATTCTCGCGGCAAAAGCGACTGCTTCAGGATCATCACCATTCACATGAATAATCGGTGCCTGAATCATTTTCGCGATATCTGTACAGTATTCTGTTGAACGGGTGTCATTTGGGTTAGAGGTGGTGAAACCAATTTGGTTATTGATCACAATACGGATTGTGCCACCAACGGTATAACCTCGCGCATTGGACATATTCAAGGTTTCTTGTACCACACCTTGTCCCGCTACCGCGGAATCCCCATGAACGGTAACCGCTAATACTTGATTACGTTCTGTATCATTCTTTTTCGTTTGACGAGAACGCACCGCACCAATAACTACTGGGCTAACAATTTCTAAGTGCGACGGGTTAAATGCAAGGGTTAAATGTACACGACGATCACCGACTGCGAAGTCAGAAGAGAAACCTTGGTGATATTTCACGTCACCTGTACGCTCGCCTGAATGTTTACCTGCAAACTCATCGAAAAGATCTTCGGGTTTCTTACCAAGCACGTTTACTAACATATTTAAGCGGCCACGGTGCGCCATACCAAACATCACATCTTGTACACCTTGTTTGCTCGCATGGCGAATAATTTCTTTCATCAATGGAATAAAGGCATCACTTCCCTCTAAAGAAAAACGTTTTGCACCCGGGAATTTTGCACCGAGATAACGCTCTAAGCCATCTGCAGCGGTCAATTCACTTAATAAATTAATTTTTTCTTCTTTGGTAAAGAGCGGTTTATTTAATTGGCTTTCTAATTTGCTTTGTAGCCAACTTTTTTGCTCCATATCCTGAACATGCATAAACTCAAGACCAATTGAGCCACAATAGGTCTCTTTCAGCATTTCAGCTAAATCACCTAATTTGATGTTATCGCGATGATAGACATAGTGATTAATATTGAAGGTTTCATTGAGATCCTGTTCGGTAAAACCGTGATAACGGTAATCCAACTCAGGTACGGTGGAGACTTTCCAGCGATAATAATTGATTGGGTCTAGTTTCGCTTCTAAATGACCACGGAAGCGATAGGCATTGATAAATTGGAGGACTTTGACTAATTTTGCACTGGCTTCTGGATCGATAACCGTCACGGCTTCTGTTGTATTTTCTCTCGCTAAACGACGGAAATAATCACGGACTAGTGAATGTGGTTGCTCCACTGCGGTTGTTTTCGGCAATGCATCAAATGTAGCTCGCCAACTTTCATCGACTGACGATGGATCTTCTAAATAACTTTCGTATAACTCTTCAATATACGATTGATTCGCCCCACCTAAAGCGGTTGAAGCCAACCATTCATCAAAGGCATTATAATGCTGCATATCTACCCCTTGTATTACATGATGTTGTCCGCCCATTATACATAGGATAAAAAAAGAAATAATCCTCCAAATCACACTTTGTTACAATTTTGTGATCTACTTCAATAAAAAAACCGCACATAAAGTGCGGTCTGTTTTATCTGAGTTTTCTTAGAAACTTAAGAATGGCGTAATTTTTTCAATTGTAGCTTCACCGATACCATCAATATTAGAAAGCTCGGCAGCACTTTTGATTTTGCCCACTTTGTTACGGTAATCAATAATCGCTTGTGCTTTTTTCTCACCGATACCAGAAAGTTTTTGTAAGGTTTCTGCATCCGCTTTATTGATATTTACTTTTGCAGAAGAAGCCACTTTCTCTTTAGCTGACTCTTTTGTTGAAGTCGCTTTTTCTTTCACTTCTTTTACTTTATCTGCTGCTTTTGTTTTTGCATCAGTCGCCTTCTCTTTTGCGCTATCTTTGACTGAATTTAATTTTTCAGTGGCTTTATCTTTAATTGACGGTTGATTATTCTCAGTTGCTTTTTCTTTTATCGCGGACGCCTTCTCTTTTACCGCATCTTTTGCAGAAGTGGCTTTATCTTTCATTGCATCTTTTGCAGATGTCGCTTTTTCTTTAGCCTCTTTTACTTTATCTAATGCAGTTGATTTTGTTGAACTTGCACTATCTGTCATTGATTTAAGCTTATCATTTGCTGCATTTTTCATATCAGCTTTTGTGCTTTCAACCATTGATTTTGAATTTGTTACAACATCTTCTTTTGTTGGCAATACGGCAGTATTCGTTGCCAATGCAGAACCTGATACCGCTAATGCAAGTGATGTTAATGTTAAAAGTGATTTTAAAGATTTCATAAAAACTCCTGTTTTATTATTAATAGGTTCCACGAGCGAACCTGTATGCTAAGACTTCTCTTCAGAAAATTAGTTCAAAACAAAAAACGCCCCTAATAAGGAGCGTCTTTAAATTTAATACTGACTAGTCATCGCTTGAGAAGATAGAAAGTAATCTTAATAAGCTAATAAATAAGTTGTAAATTGACACATAAATATTCACAGTTGCACGGATATAGTTTGTTTCGCCACCGTGAATAATATTGCTGGTTTCATAAAGGATTGTCATTGTTGAGAACACCACAAACAATGCACTGATCCCGACCGCTAGTGCGGGAATTTGGAAGAAGAAACTTGCCACAATTCCTAACAATAACACGATAAATAATGAGAAAATTGCGGTAGAAAGGAAAGACATATCTTTCTTCGTTGTTAGCACATAAGCTGAACAAGCAAAGAAGACGATGGCTGTACCTGCGAATGCAAGCATAATTAAATCTTCCATTCCTCTTGCCACATCCATGTTTAAAATTGGCCCGATGGTATAGCCCATAAACCCAGTGAACGCGAATGCAGCCAAGATACCCCAAGCACTATTTGCTAAACGATTGGTTACAAAAAGTAAACCGTAAAAGCCTACGAGCAATACGATAAGATTTGGATAAGGCAAGTTTAAGCTCATCGAAATATAAGCAACAACCGCCGAAAATGCCATTGTTAATCCCAATAAGAAATAGGTATTACGTAGCACTTTATGTGTGCTAAGTAGTGATTCTTCCTGTGAATTAACCACAATGCGAGATTGCATAAAAGCTCCTTATTTTACAAAGAATAAAGTTGATGAAACATCAATCCGTAAAGTAAGGGCTACAGCTAAAAAAGTCAATGGTAAATCAAGAATTTGTTCCAATTTTTATATTTAAGAAGGCAAAAGTGCGGTCAATTTTTAAAGTTATTTTTTATATGCGTTATAGTGAATAAATTAACTTACTCAACAAGCTGAATTAGATTATAATGAGCATTCTATTTATTCCACATCATGGACATTATATGAACAGCAAAAAATCTTATCTCGCTATTTTTGGCATCATTCTTGCAGTTGGATTGATGGCATCAGCGTTTATCTTAGGTAATCAATTTAAAAATTTACGCCAAACTGGCTCTATTTCAGTTAAAGGCTTGGCAGAAAGTCATTACACCTCAACACAAGGAACATGGGTTATTCGTGTAAACGGTTGGGGGCCAACTTATAATGATGCAATGGCAGCGAATCAGAAAAACTTGAATGAAGCCGTTCGTTTTCTTAAAGCGCAAGGTTTTGCTGATGAAAATCGAGAAATCACAGAATTAGATGTTTCTACTCATACTGACTATTATGAAAATGAAAAAGGTGAAACCAAAAGTAGAGATAATGGCTTTGATGCTTCAAGAGCAATCCGCATTTCGACTAAAGAACTAACTAAGTTACAAAAAGCGCTCACCAATATTCACCAATTGGTTGCCAACAACCAAGACATTAGTTTTGGTGATCCAAATTATTACTTAGAAAATCTTGAACAAATTAAGCGCGAATTAATTTCAAAAGCCACACAAGATGCACATGTTCGCGCTGAAGAATTCGCGAAAACCAGTAACGTGAAAGTTGGCGTATTAAAATCCGCTTCACAAGGGCCATTCTACATTCAAGCGCCAAATCCCGATGCCGATGACTCTAGCGATTACACTGGTAGCTACGACACAAGCACGATTGAGAAAAAAGCACGCTTAGTCGTGACCATTGAATATGCAATTGAATAATCATTTACTATTTACTAAATATTCATAAAGACAAAGTGCGGTCAATTTCATCATTAAATTTGACCGCACTTTCTTTTAACAAGGAATAAGCTATGCAACTCCCTACCCTACAATCCGCAAAATTAATTCGTCGCTATAAACGCTTTTTGACTGATATTGAATTACCAAATGGCGAAGTGATCACTATTCATTGTGCAAATACCGGTGCAATGACTGGCTGTGGTGAAAAAGGTGATACCGTTTGGTACTCTCATTCTGATAGCCAAACTCGCAAATATCCACACAGTTGGGAATTAACTCAATTAGCAAATGGCCAACTTGTTTGCATTAATACGCACAGATCCAACCAGTTAGTCTTTGAAGCCTTGCAAAATAAACAAATTAAAGAACTGGCTATGTATGATGAAATTTATCCTGAAGTGAAATATGGTGAAGAAAATAGCCGTATCGATTTCTTACTTAAAGGTGAAGGCTTACCAGATTGTTATGTTGAAGTGAAATCAATCACCTTCGTAAAAGGTACATTAGGAATGTTTCCCGATGCGGTGACTACTCGTGGACAAAAACATGTTCGTGAGCTTTTAGCCATGAAAAAACAAGGACATCGCGCGGTTGTTCTCTTTGCTGGATTACATGATGGCTTCGATCGTTTTAAAATCGCTGAGTTTGTGGATCCTGAATATGATCGACTTTTAAAAGACGCCAAATCTCAGGGCGTTGAAGCTTATGCTTATGCGGGAAAATTCGAAATTTCAGATGGAATTCCGACCGCACTTTCTCTCACTGAGAGTGTACCTTACATCGATTAAAAAAATAATTGAGAATTATTTGCATTTTGTTATTGACAAGTTATTTGATAATAGTTATCATCTAGCCATTCCAAAAACAAACAGATAATCACTCCAACTTCACGCCTATTTCCCCACAAATAGGCGTTTTTTTTCATCTCAATCTTTTCATTTCAGCCATATTCTCTATAATGTAGCCTTTAATATTGAAATAACATTAGGAAATAGAATGACTGATATTAATACCGTTCTCGCAGAACTAAAACGCGGTACTGATGAGATTCTTTCTGAAGCGGATTTAATCGAAAAACTGAAAGAAAATCGCCCCCTTAAAATTAAACTTGGTGCAGACCCTACTGCTCCGGATATTCACTTAGGGCATACCGTGGTATTAAACAAACTTCGTCAATTCCAACAATTAGGCCACGAAGTCTATTTCTTAATTGGTGATTTCACGGGTATGGTCGGCGACCCATCTGGTAAAAATACCACTCGCCCACCGCTTAGCCGCGAAGATGTGCTTCGCAATGCGGAAACCTATAAAGAACAGATCTACAAAATTCTAGACCCACAAAAAACGAAAATCGTATTCAACTCTGAATGGTTGGGTAAATTGGGTACTGAAGGGATGATCCGTTTAGCGAGCAACTACACCGTAGCCCGTATGCTAGAACGTGATGACTTCAAAAAACGTTTTGGTAACAATCAACCTATCGCCATTCACGAATTTATTTATCCTTTATTACAAGGCCATGACTCTGTTGCTTTAGAAGCAGACGTTGAACTTGGTGGTACCGACCAAAAATTCAACTTACTTGTTGGTCGTGAATTACAAAAATCAGCCAGTCAAAAACCTCAAGTAGCAATTACGCTTCCATTACTTGTTGGTTTAGACGGTGAGAAGAAAATGTCTAAATCATTAGGCAACTACATCGGTGTGACAGATGCACCAAGCGATATGTTTGGTAAAATCATGTCAATCTCAGATGAATTAATGTGGGATTGGTATAACTTACTTTCTTTCCGTCCACTCACTGAAATTGCTGAATTAAAAGCAGAAGTGGCAAATGGTAAAAACCCACGTGACGTGAAGATTTTATTAGCCAAAGAAATCATCGCTCGTTTCCATGATGAAGCAGCTGCAGAGGCGGCTGAACAAGAATTTATTAACCGTTTCCAAAAAGGGGCAATGCCGGATGAAATGCCTGAATTCACTTTTGAAGGCGAAATTGGTTTAGCAACCTTATTAAAAGAAGCAGGACTGGTTCCTTCTACTTCTGAAGCGATCCGCTCAGCGAAGCAAGGTGGTGTGAAAATCAATGGCGAAAAAGTCGAAGACATGAAAGCCAATGCGCCAAAAGGCACGAACGTTTACCAAGTCGGTAAACGTAAATTCGCACGCGTAACCATCGCATAAAACACCTATGAAAATGACCGCTCTTTTTAAGTGCGGTTATTTTTTAACTGATATCCACAATAGAAGGAAAATAATATGAGCCAAAAAATCTGGGTAACTGGCGATGCGGTTGTCGATCTTATTCCTGACGGTGAAAATCATTATTTACGTTGTGCCGGTGGTGCACCTGCAAATGTGGCTGTTGGCGTGGCACGATTAGGCAGCCCGAGTGCCTTTATTGGTCGTGTAGGTAATGATCCGCTTGGCCAATTTATGCAAGATACCTTAAATGCGGAAAATGTGAATACACAACATATGATTTTAGATCCGCAACATCGTACCTCTACGGTTGTGGTTGGTTTAGATAATGGCGAACGCAGCTTTACCTTTATGGTAAATCCAAGTGCGGACCAGTTCTTACAAGCCAGTGATTTACCGCCTTTCCAACAAGGTGAATGGCTACATTGCTGCTCTATTGCGCTGATTAATAATCCATCTCGCGAAGCGACTTTCGAAGCGATTCGTCGTATCAAAGCCGCTGGCGGTTTCTTCTCTTTTGACCCCAATTTACGTGAATCACTTTGGTCTAGCCTAGAAGAAATGAAAACTGTGGTAATGGAAGCGGTGGCATTAGCGGATGTTCTGAAATTCTCTGAAGAAGAATTAACGCTTTTAACCAATACTGACAGCCTTGAAAAAGCCTTTGAAAAAGTGACCGCACTCTATCCTGAAAAATTAATTATCGTGACCTTAGGCAAAGATGGTGCACTCTATCACTTAGAAGGTAAAAAAGATGTAATTGCTGGAAAAGCCTTACAACCGGTTGATACAACAGGTGCAGGTGATGCCTTCGTTGGTGGCCTGCTTGCGGGTCTTTCACAGCATCCAAACTGGAAAGAAAATGATGTGCTAGTGCAAATCATCCGTCAGGCTAATGCCTGCGGAGCCCTGGCTACGACAGCAAAAGGGGCGATGTCTGCGCTACCAAATAAAGCACAATTAGCAGCGTTCCTAGCCAACTAAGGATCAAAGGTGCAAATTATTGCACCTTTTACTTACCCGATCACATTAACGAGGCACGATCACGATGATTATTTTCAATAATGGCAAATATAAAAGCATCCTAGCCGCAGAAAAAGACGAACTTGCAGAAATTGCTGAAACCGTGCAAAAAGACAAGGATTTTCGACCGCACTTTCATATTGCCCCACCAACAGGCTTGATGAATGATCCGAATGGTTTGATCTTTGATGGTGAAAAGTATCATCTGTTCTACCAATGGTTTCCATTCGATGCAATTCACGGGATGAAACATTGGAAGCATTTAATCACGAAAGATTTTCAACATTATCAATCAGCCGATGATCTGATTCCTTGCGAGCTTTTTGAGTCTCACGGCTGTTATTCTGGTGGCGCTTTAAAAGTTGGTGATAAATTGGCCATGTTCTATACCGGCAATACGCGTCGTCCAAGTGATAATCAGCGTGTGCCTTATCAAAATTTAGCGATTTTCGATCTTAATGGGAAATTGCTTAGCAAACGTCCATTAATTGAAAATGCGCCTGAAGGTTATACAGAGCATGTTCGTGATCCTAAACCGTATTTGACTGAAGACGGAAAAATCCGTTTTATCTGTGGCGCACAGCGAGAAAACCTCACAGGAACAGGCATTATTTTTGAAATGGACAATCTTGAAGATACGCCTCGTTTATTAGGTGAGCTTTCCTTACCTGCTTTTGACAATAAAAACGTGTTTATGTGGGAATGCCCTGACCTATTGAAGCTCGGTGATAAAGATGTCTTTATTTGGTCGCCACAAGGTAAAGATCGGGAAGCGCATCAATTCCAAAATAATTATCATGCGACTTATGCTGTGGGTAAATTAACGGATTTAACCTTTGAAGCAGAATATATTAGCGAATTAGATCAGGGCTTTGATTTCTATGCCCCACAAACATTTGCTGGCTTAGATAATCAAACTCATGCGATGCTTTTCGGTTGGATTGGTTTACCAGATTTAACCTATCCAACAGATAAATTTAAATGGCATTCGGCTTTAACCTTGCCAAGAGAATTGCGTTTAGAAGGCACAAGAATTTATCAACGTCCGATTACTAAAATATACGAAAATCTGACCGAACTTTCATCACTTCAACTTGATGAAAAAGTGGATATTGCTAATTTAGATCGTGCCTATCTTAAATTTGAGGCAAATAACCAAGCCTTTGACTTAACCATCTTCCAAAATGAAAAAGGACAATCATTGCGACTTTCTTATGAAAATAGCTTGGTTTGCTTAGATCGCAGTCAAAGCGAACAAACGGAATTAATGGAAAAATTCGATACCAAACGTTTCTGTGAAATTGAAAATCTGCAAACTGTTGAAATTTTCTTTGATCGCTCAATTATTGAAATTTTCTTTAATCATGGTGAAAAAGCCATGACATCAAGATTTTTTATTGAGAACAGAGAGAATACAATAGCCAGCAATCGTCCGTTAGATTTAATGATCGGTTATTTACCGGCTATTCAATATATTTAAAAGGCTTTTATGAAACAAACTCATTTCAATTTATACAAGATGAGCAAGAATGTCCTTTTTGCTTTAACAGCTTTTTCATTAGTCGCCTGTACGACAACACCTAGTGAACCACCAAAAAATACAGAACATTGGGCTACTCTAATTAGCAAACAGGAAAATTTATATCAGGTGGATAATAAATTTTACCGTAGTGAGCAATTAGAGCCACAATCTGAAGCATTATTAAATAAATTGAATATTCACACGATTGTGAATTTACGCTTTTTTGACCATAATGATGATAAACAAGCATTTGGTCATACTAAGATCAATTTAATTAATACCCCATTACTAACTTGGTCAATCAGCCCAGAGGAAGTTGCTGATATTTTGTGGCAAATTAAACAACATCAAAAAAATGGTGCGGTTTTAGTACATTGTTATCATGGAGCTGACAGAACAGGCTTAATTGTTGCAAGCTACCGTGTGATTTATCAAAATTGGGATCTCAATGAAGCCAAACGTGAAATGCAACAAGGCCCTTACGGCTATCATTCTGTTTGGAAAAATATTGATAATTTCTTCACGCAAGAAAATATGGCTAAAATCAAAGCCGAATTAGATAAACGTTCTAACACAACAAAATAGAACATGAATAAAAGTGCGGTTAAAATTAACCGCACTTTTATTTCCAACTATGTTCTTTTATTAAGTAATGACTATGTTTGTTCAACAACAAAACGCAACACCATCTAATCTTGTAGCCTTCAATTTTCTATTGATCGCCTTTTTAACGGGGATTGCCTCTGCGTTTCAAACGCCGACCTTGAGTTTATATCTCTCTCAAGAGATTCAAGTTTCACCTTTTTTTGTTGGCTTATTCTATTCAGTTAATGCCATTATTGGCATTATCTTAAGCCAAATTCTCGCAAAATATTCTGATAAGCAAGATGACCGTCGCAAAGTGATGATTGTTTGCTGTTTAATTGCTGTGCTTGGCTGTCTGATTTTTGCTTATAGCCGAAATTATTATATGTTGATTATAATCGGCACAACGCTATTAGGGCTAGGTTCATCCGCTAATCCGCAATCTTTTGCTTTAGCGCGAGAATATGCTGAAAGTAGTCATCGTGAAGCGGTGATGTTCACCACAATTATGCGAACTCAAATCTCATTGGCTTGGATTGTTGGGCCACCACTTTCTTTTTTCATTGCGTTAAACTGGGGCTTTGATTACATGTATTTGGTGGCAGGTTCTGCCTTTTTACTATGTGCAGGCGTCAGCAAATTATTGCCGAAAATACCTCGTCAAAGTGCGGTTAAAAATCAAGAGATTTTAGATAATACGCCACCAAGAAGAAGTGTGATTTACTTATTCATTGCTAACCTATTACTTTGGACCTGTAACAGCATGTATCTCATTAATATGCCATTATTTGTGATTAATGAGTTACATTTAGGCAAAGAATTAGCAGGAACATTGATGGGAACGGCTGCTGGATTGGAAATCCCTGTGATGATTTTTGCGGGCTATCTCACCAAATACTTCAGTAAAAAACGCTTAATGATGATTGCTTTAGTTTCAGGTCTCGCCTTCTATTCAAGTTTATTATTCGCAGAACAAACTTGGCAGCTTATCGGATTACAAATGCTTAATGCGATTTTTATCGGTATTACCGCTACGATTGGCATGGTGTATTTCCAAGACTTAATGCCGACTAAAATGGGCACTGCTACCACTTTATTTAGTAATGCAGCAAAAAGTAGTTGGATTATCGGAGGACCTATTGCCGGTATTATTGCGGAAATTTGGCATTACAACTCTGTTTTTTATATCGCTGTGGCACTAATTTTTATCAGCGTAGGCTGTATGTGGAAAGTCAAATCAGTTTAATGAAAATAAAAAAGTGCGGTCAATTTTGACCGCTCTTTTGCTTTCCATTATCTTATCGCCATGCTTTGAATTGGTTAATCAATCCATTAGTTGAGCTATCATGGCTTGTCACTTTCTCTTTGTCTGCCAATTCTGGAAGAATTCGATTTGCTAATTGTTTACCTAATTCCACACCCCATTGGTCGAAACTAAAGATATTGAAAATCACACCTTGTGCAAAAATTTTGTGTTCATACATCGCAATTAATGCGCCAAGAACAAATGGTGTAATTTTTTGCACTAAAATAGAGTTGGTCGGTTTGTTACCCGTAAAGACTTTAAATGGCACAATGTCTTTTACCTCATCTAAAGACTTACCCGCTTTCACAAACTCTGCTTCGACTTCTTCTTTGCTTTTACCGAAAGCAAGTGCTTCAGTTTGTGCAAAGAAGTTTGATAACAATTTGCTGTGATGATCACCTAATAGATTATGGCTTTGTGCTGGCGCGATAAAGTCACAAGGAATTAACATCGTACCTTGGTGAATTAATTGATAGAATGCATGCTGGCCGTTTGTACCTGGTTCGCCCCAAATAATTGGGCCGGTTTGATAATCACGGATAACATTGCCATTACGATCAACATATTTACCGTTTGATTCCATATTGCCTTGTTGGAAATAAGCCGCAAAACGGTGTAAATATTGGTCATAAGGTAAAATCGCTTCAGTTTGTGCACCGAGAAAATTGGTATTCCATAAGCCTACCAATGCTAATGTTGCAGGAATATTTTTTTCTAATGGCGCAGTACGTAAATGTTTATCCATTTCATGCGCACCACTTAATAACGCTTCAAAATTGTCAAAACCGATTGAAAGTGCGATTGAAAGACCGATTGCAGACCATAAAGAATAACGGCCACCAACCCAATCCCAGAACTCAAACATATTGTTTGTATCAATACCAAATTCTGCTACCGCTTTACCATTGGTAGAAAGTGCGGCGAAATGTTTTGCTACTGCGCTATTATCTTTCGCTGCCGCTAATAACCAATCACGCGCAGAATTCGCATTAGTCATGGTTTCTTGAGTAGTGAAGGTTTTAGATGCCACTAAGAAAAGTGTGGTTTCAGGATTTACTTTTTTCAATGTTTCAGCGATGTGTGTACCATCCACGTTTGAAACGAAGTGCATATTCAAGTGATTTTTATAAGGACGAAGTGCTTCAGTCACCATGTAAGGACCCAAATCCGAACCACCGATACCGATATTCACCACATCAGTAATTGCTTTTCCGGTATAACCTTTCCATTCACCTGAAATCACACGATCACAAAACGCGTTCATTTTTGCTAATACCGCATTCACTTCTGGCATCACATCTTTGCCATCTACATATACAGGAGTATTTGAACGGTTACGAAGTGCGGTATGTAATACGGCACGATTTTCTGTACGATTAATCTTTTCGCCCGTAAACATGGCATTAATCGCTTCATCTAATGCGGATTCTTTGGCTAATTGATGAAGTAATTTAAGGGTTTCTTGATTAATTTTATTTTTTGAAAAATCCACTAAGATTTGATTTTCAAAAGTTAAAGAATAATCGTTAAAACGATTTTGTTCTTGTTTGAATAAATCAGCGATAGTGGTATGAGCCAGTTGAGATTGGTGAGCTTCAAGCGCTTTCCACGCTTGTGTATTGGTTGGATTGATGTTTTTCATGAATATTTCCTTTTAAAAATTGAATTCTTTACATTTTTGCTTTCTTGCAAAAACAATTAATCGACATATTCTGTTATAACACGAGGCGTTAATTTTGTAATCAATTCGTAGCTTAAAATACCACTGTATTTAGCTACCGTTTCAATTGGTAATTCCTTACCCCATAAAATCACTTCATCACCTACTTTATCTTGGCTATCTGGACCTAAATCTACCGTCAGCATATCCATTGAAACACGACCGACAATAGGAACAATACGACCGTTTAGATAAACTGGCGTACCTTCTGGCACATCACGCGGATATCCATCACCATAACCAATGGCAACCACGCCAATTTTAGTATCTTTCGGACTCGTCCAAATACCGCCATAGCCAACAGGCTCCCCTTTTTTATGCTCACGTACAGCAAGCAAAGATGACGTTAAATTCATCACGGGAGTTAAACCAAATTCAGCACCTACAGTATCTGTTGGTGAAATGCCGTACATAATAATCCCTGGGCGAATACAATCTAAATGCGCTTCTGGCCAGAATAAAATCCCACCTGATGCGGCAATGGTTCGGTCTCCCTCTTTATTTTTTGTAGCTTGAAGAAAACGATCGAGCTGAACTTGAGTGTAATCTGAATCTAGTTCATCAGCACGGCTAAAATGACTCACAAAACCTAAGTGCGGTTGAATTTGAGGGAGTTTTTTCAGCTCTTGATAAAAATAGTCCACTTCATCAAGCGACACACCTAAACGGTGCATCCCCGTATCAATCTTCAACCAGACTTTGATTGGACTTGGCACTGCAGCTCGCTTTAATGCTTCAAGCTGTTCACGGTTATGTACCACCGTTTCAATGTTATTTACCGCAATAATCGGTAAGTCTTTTTCATCAAAGAATCCTTCTAGTAATAAGATCGGTTTGATAATACCGTTAGAGCGTAACGATAACGCCTCTTCTAAACGCGCTACGGCAAAGCAATCTACCATGCTTTCTAAAGCAGATGAAACAAATTCCACGCCATGACCATATGCGTTTGCTTTTACCACGGCAATAATTTTGCTATGTGGCGCTTTTTCTTTAATAACTTGTAAATTATGTTTTAAGGCAAGCGAACTGATTTTCGCTGTTGCCGGTTTTACGTTCATTTTTCTAATCCGTTATCTCTTGCCTAATAATCATCTCTGTATTCACGCTGTTCGGCAAGGTTATCAAAGCGTGAGAATTGACCGTTAAATGCTAAACGTACACGACCAATCGGACCGTTACGTTGTTTACCAATAATGATTTCAGCAACCCCTTTATCTTCAGAATTATCGTTATACACTTCGTCACGATAAATGAACATAATCAAGTCAGCATCCTGCTCAATAGAGCCTGATTCACGCAAGTCTGAGTTTACCGGACGTTTATCTGCACGTTGTTCCAACGTACGATTAAGCTGAGACAGTGCAATGACTGGAACTTCTAATTCTTTCGCTAATGCTTTTAACGAACGGGAAATCTCCGCAATTTCTAAGGTACGGTTATCTGAAAATGCAGGTGCGCGCATTAATTGAAGGTAATCCACCATAATCATGCTCAAGCCCCCATTTTCGCGATACACACGACGCGCGCGAGAACGCAATTCTGTTGGAGTTAAACCAGATGAATCATCGATATAAAGATTGTTTTTTTGCTTAAACATCCCAAACACGCTGGCAATTTTGCTCCATTCCGTTTCATCCAAGTTTTGGCCAGTACGAATTTTGGTTTGGTCCACGCGAGCTAGAGAGGCAATCATACGCATCATGATTTGTTCAGCAGGCATCTCTAAACTGAATACTAATACTGGCTTATCACTTGCCATGGCGGCATTTTCACAAAGGTTCATCGCAAACGTGGTTTTACCCATAGAAGGACGTGCAGCGACAATGATGAGGTCAGAAGGTTGTAACCCTGCTGTTTTCTTATCTAAATCAACAAAGCCCGTTGTGACCCCTGTCACACCGCTATGATTTTCAAGCTTACTTAAGGTATCAATTCGAGCAATAGTACTTTCCAACACGCTGATCACATTTTGTGGCCCTTCAGTTGAAGAACTGCGTTTTTCAGCGATAGCAAACACTTCTCTTTCAGCTTCATCCAACACCATTTTGATGTCTTTGCCTTTCGGAGAATAGCTATTTTCTGCAATACGATTTCCCACTGCAATAAGCTCACGCAAAATCGCTTTTTCACGCACGATTTCAGCATAAGCCAAAATATTAATGGCATTTGGCGTGTTATTAGAAAGATCCGCTAAATAAGCAAAACCGCCTACAGAATCGCTAATGCCTTTTGCTTTAAGGGCTTGATCAAGGGTGATTAAATCAATCGGCGTTTGGTTACGCATTAATTCTTCCATGGTTTGGAAGATTGCTTTATGCGCAAAAGTATAAAAATCCTCAGCGATCACTCTTTCTGCAATACCATCCCAATGTTGATTACTCAACATGATGCCACCAAAGAACATAACAAGACAACCAACAATAATCTACGCATAATACCCTTTTAAGAAAAAAGTGCGGTCAATATTTTCAATATTTTAGATATAAAAAAACGGTGGAAAAATCCACCGCTCTTGTCTATTCAGGAAGTTGATTATTCAACCGTTAAAGTACGACATACGTTGGTTGTACCTTCAGATTCATCACCTTGTGTTAATAAAACAAGATCACCTGAAACTAAATAACCTTTTTCTTTTAATAGGTTAATCGCTGCTTTTGCACCTGCAGCGCTACGAGATTCACCATCAAAATGAACTGGTGTTACACCGCGGTATAATGCACAACGGTTTAATGTTTCTTGAACACGAGAAAGTGCAAAGATTGGTAAACCAGAACTGATACGTGACATTAATAATGGTGTACGACCAGAGTGACTTAATGTAATGATTGCAGCGATACCGCTTAAATGGTTTGCTGCGTACATTGCAGACATTGCCACTGATTCTTCAATATCTCTGAACTCACGATCTAAACGGTGATGAGAAATATTGATGCTAGGCATTTTTTCTGCACCTAAGCATACGCGAGCCATTGTCGCCACAGTTTCAGCTGGATATTGACCTGCTGCAGTTTCTGCTGAAAGCATTACTGCGTCAGTACCATCTAATACCGCATTTGCCACGTCCATCACTTCTGCACGGGTTGGCATCGGGTTGGTGATCATCGATTCCATCATCTGAGTGGCGGTGATCACCGCGCGGTTCAGCTGACGTGCGCGACGAATCAGCGCTTTCTGGATACCGACCAGCTCAGGGTCGCCGATTTCAACGCCCAGGTCGCCACGGGCAACCATCACCACGTCGGAGGCCAGAATAATGTCGTCCATCGCATCCTGGCTGCACACCGCTTCCGCACGTTCTACTTTGGCGACGATTTTCGC
>OGHM01000247.1_pt1 | contig 31003 bp, 25 predicted proteins | sample 1571531 | NCBI WGS metagenome assembly OGHM01 (sample SAMEA2582031, study PRJEB24529) | metagenome | biome: Human gut stool | place: China | collected 2011 | reverse complement strand
TCAAGGTTCGATGCCTTGACTAACAAATACATGAATATCAATACTTCAAGTATTGTCAACTTGGGGCATCGAGCCCCAAGTTGACAATGCCGACGCGGGGACGCGTCGCCCCCAGGCTTGCTTGCGTTTGCTTGCGTTCGAGGCACCGATAAATTGCAGTTTATCACGTTGTTAACTGATATTTAAATATAAATTCGTACTTTTGTCGCATTATACCTAATATGGCTTTTTGACTTTTAAGAAAAAAAAGCTGTGCACGCTTCTATAACAAACTCTTCGTATGAAAGAATTTTTTCGCGTAATGCGACGTTTTGTGACTCCTTATAAAGGTTATTTGGTGGGGTCGCTAGTGTTTAACCTGCTCTCGGCGGTGTTAAACGTATTCTCGTTTATGTCGATAATACCGATGCTACAGATGCTCTTTGGCATTGATAAGATGCACTACACGTTTATGGCCTGGGACACGGCAGGCCCGTCGACCAAAGACATTGTGGTGAACAATATGTATTGGTACACCTCAGAGCTTATGGCACAGTTTGGCGCTGGCACGGCATTGTTGCTCATTGGGCTCTTCTTGGTGGCAACTACGCTGCTAAAGACTGGGTGTTACTTTGCATCGGTGGCGATCATGGTGCCCATGCGTACGGGCATTGTGCGCGACATTCGTACTCAGGTGTATCATAAAATTATCTCGTTGCCCCTTTCTTTCTTTAGTGACGAGCGCAAGGGCGACATTATTGCTCGTATGAGCGGCGACGTGAATGAGATCGAAAATTCTATCACGGGTTCGCTCGATATGTTGATTAAGAATCCTATCCTTTTGGTGTGCTACTTCGGTGTGTTGATCTACACTTCGTGGCAGTTGACGCTCTTTACGATCGTGGTGTTGCCCGTAATGGGTTGGGCTATGGGGCGCATTGGGCGTAAACTGAAGCAAAAGAGTCTCGATGCGCAGAATAAGTGGAGCGACACGATGGCACAGTTGGAAGAGACGTTGGGCGGAATGCGCATTATCAAAGCCTTTACGGCTGAGCAGAAGATGAAGGCGCGCTTCGACGAGGCAACGAATGACTTCCGTCGGGCCACAAACCGCGTGTCGGTGCGTCAGGCTTCGGCCCACCCTGTGAGTGAGTTTTTGGGTACAACGCTGATTGTCCTTGTACTGTGGTATGGTGGTACGCTCATCTTCTCCGACCATTCTCCGATTGATGCGCCGACGTTCATCTTCTATATGGTGATACTCTATAGCATTATTCAGCCATTGAAGGACTTGTCGAAGGCATCATACGCTGTGCCCAAGGGTATGGCTTCGGTAGAACGTGTGAATAAAATTCTGCTTGCCGAAAATTCGATAGCAGAACCTAAGGAACCCGTTCACGTAACGGGGCTGAAGGATAAGATTGAGTTTAAGGGTGTCAGCTTCTCATATAATGGTACGACTCCCGTATTGCATGGTGTAGACTTGATCGTGAAGCGTGGCCAGACGATAGCGTTGGTAGGCCAGAGCGGTTCGGGAAAGTCGACGTTGGTAGACCTCCTACCGCGCTATCATGACGTGACGGAAGGCGAGATACTGATAGACGGTGTGAACGTGAAGGCGTTGGCTCTATCCGACCTTCGTGCGATGATAGGCAATGTCAATCAGGAGGCTATTCTCTTCAACGACTCCTTCTATAATAACATCACCTTTGGCGTAGAGCACGCGACGATGGAGGAGGTGGTGGCAGCGGCCAAGGTGGCCAATGCACACGATTTCATCATGGAGAGTGAGGCTGGCTACGATACGAAGGTGGGCGACAGAGGTTGTCGTCTCTCAGGCGGTCAGCGCCAACGCGTGTCGATAGCGCGTGCGGTGTTGAAGAACCCTGACATCTTGATACTCGACGAGGCTACTTCGGCACTTGATACGGAGAGCGAACGCTTGGTGCAGGAGGCGCTGGAGCGACTGATGAAGACGCGTACAACCATAGCCATTGCCCACCGCCTCTCGACGATTAAGAATGCGGACGAGATCTGCGTACTGCATGAGGGCCGCATCGTAGAGCGCGGCACGCATGAGGCGTTGCTCCGATTGGGAGGATATTATAAGAAGCTGAACGATATGCAGCAGTTATAGGGCCTCTTTATATTGTTTTACGTTTGAAGGTTATGAGGTCGCATAAAGTTCGTTTTTGTTGATTATCAACGTGATGTGACGAACGATATTAATATATGGAATTACATTGTCTTGAAAATAAATCAATCCTCATTACGGGTGCTTCAGGCTTTATAGGCAGCTTTATGGTAGAGCGTGCCTTGGCGGAGGGCATGGAGGTGTGGGCTGCTGTGCGCCCTACGAGTAGTCGTCGTTACTTGACGGACGACCGTATTCACTTTATAGAATTGGACTTGAGCGATGAGTTGCACTTGCAACATCAGTTGGAGGACCACTTGAAGGAGGTGGGGGGCCGTCCGTTTGACTACGTAATTCATGCTGCGGGAGCGACGAAGTGTCGACGTGCGGAGGACTTCTTTACGATTAACGCAGAGGGTACGGCACGTTTGGCATTGACGCTATTGGGTACGCAGGCACTGCTTCCGACGGGGCGTTTCGTGTTTATTAGTTCGCTGAGCGTAATGGGTCCCTTACACGAGAGAGATGGTAAGGACATCATGGCTTCGGAGTTGGCACGGCCGAATACGGCCTATGGGGCTTCGAAGTTGCAGGCGGAGAGTATGTTGGCCGATATTCGTGACTTGAACTATGTGGTGTTGCGCCCTACGGGGGTGTATGGTCCGAGGGAGAAGGATTATGCGATGATGGCAGACGCGATACGTCGGCACGTTGACTTTGCGGTGGGTTATCGACCGCAGGTGTTGACGTTTATATACGTGGCGGACTTGGTGGAGGCGGCTTTCTTGGCGCTGAGACGGGGACGACGCGGAGCGAAGTATTTCTTGACAGACGGTGGGGTGTACACCTCGCGTACGTTTAGTGACTTGATTCAGATGCAGTTGGGCGTGAAGCACGTGTGTCACATTGTGGCGCCGCTGTGGGTGCTCCGCACAGTGTGTTGGGTGAGTGAACGCTTGGCACGACTGACGGGAAGTCTCTCAACGCTGAATATGGATAAGTATAGGATTATGAAGCAACGCTCGTGGCGGTGTGACATTGGGCCGGCACGCGAAGACTTAGGGTATCAACCTAAATGGCCGTTAACACGGGGCGTGGAGGCTACGTTTAAACGTTCGGATAATTAACGATAAAAGTTTTGGGGCGCGTTTCGCGCTTGGGGTGAACATTAATTATCATTAATTAGCCATTAATTATTTCATTAATTTCATCATTAATTATTTCATGTAGTTGTCATTAATTTTTCTTTTTGGGTAATTAATGAAATAATTAATGGCTAATTAATGTTCCCTTCCCCGGAGCGTGAAGCGCGACTTCATGTTTAATAGTTTATAAGTTAGATAAATGTTAGATAAGATAGGTGTTGAGGAACGTGGACGTAGGGCGTTGATATCAGTAGAGTGGGCAACGTTGGCATATACGTTGTTTACGTGTGTACTGATATTGCTCTTTTGGCAGCGCATGGGGCAACCTATGCAGTTGTTGGAGGGGCGCGCGTTGGTGTTGGGCGGCATGGCGCTGCTGTGGCTATTCTATTGGTTACGACCGAATAAGTATTTGATGTTGCTGCGCTATGTGTTTCCCTTGTCGTTGTTGGGGTATTGGTATCCCGATACGTATGAGTTTTGTCAACTGTTTCCGAATTTAGACCATGTGTTTGCTCGTGCCGACTTAGCGTTGTTCGGTTGCCAGCCGAGTTTGGAATTTTCAAGGTGGCTGCCGGAGAAAGTGTGGAGCGAACTGTTTCACATGGGCTACTTTGCTTATTACCCGATGATAGCGGTGACGGTGTTGTCTCCTATCTTTGTGGATAGGCGATTGTTTGCACGCACGGCGTATGTGGTGTTGGCGAGCTTCTTTATGTATTACTTGATATACCTCTTCCTGCCCGTAGCTGGGCCGCAGTATTACTTTCATGCGGTGGGAGAGGAGGTGATACGAAGTGGACACTTCCCTCACTTAGGCGACTACTTCCGTTATCACACGGAGTTGGCGGTTTCGCCAGGTCCTGATGGGTTCTTCCGCGAGTTGGTGGAAAATACGCAGCAGTCGGGGGAACGACCTACGGCGGCTTTCCCATCAAGTCATGTGGGTATGAGCACGGTGTTGATGTTTCTGTTGTGGCGGATTAAGCGCTCGTTATTCTATGCGATGCTGCCGTTCTACTTCTTCTTGTGCTGCGCAACGGTGTACATTCAGGCGCACTACTTGATTGACGTCATTGGGGGCTTGGTAACAGCCATCCTCTTCTTTAACGTTAATTGGTGGGGATATACGAGACACGTAAAAAAACGATTAATGAAAAGATTAATGGTCGATTAATGATACATTAATGTTTAAAAAAACAAGCGCGAAGCGCGCCTTCACGTTAAATTAAAGTATATATGAGAATAAAGAGTTTTATGTTAGCAGCTACGATGATGACCTTTGCGTTATCATCGTTGGCGCAAGTAGGTAAGGGCGGTATAACGCCTGAGATGCTCAGCACGATGCGTAAGTCACACCCGATGACTGCTTCTGACCGTGCACTGCGTAATGCCTTAGCCGGCACAAGTATTAATCAGTTGGCCACGAACGCCACGAATAGTGATGCTACGGACACGCACTTTAGTAACGAAGTGCCTTCAAAGGGCATTACCGACCAGAAGAGTTCGGGTCGTTGCTGGCTCTTCACGGGACTGAACGTGATGCGCGCAAAGGCGATAAAGGAGAGAGGATTGGGCGAGTTTCAGTTCTCGCAGAGTTATTGCTTCTTTTACGACCAGTTGGAGAAGTCGAACCTCTTCTTGCAAGCCGTGATAGACAATGCCAAGAAGCCGATGTCAGACCAGTTGGTCGATTGGCTGTTTAAGAATCCACTGTCAGACGGTGGTACGTTCTGTGGTGTGATAGACGTAGTGAGCAAGTACGGCTTGGTGCCTTCTGAGGCGATGCCAGAATCGTATAATGCGAATAATACGCAGCGTATGGCTTCACTGTTGAGCTTGAAGTTGCGCGAGTATGGTCTGACGCTGCGTAAGTTGGCAGCGCAGGGTAAGAAGACGGCCGAGTTGGAACGCGTGAAGACGGAGCAGTTGGGTACGATCTATCACATCTTGGCAGTATGCTTGGGTGAACCCGTGGAGAAGTTTACGTGGACACCGCGCGATGCACAAGGTAAGGCCTTGGGCGAGGAGAAGGAGTATACGCCAAAGGAGTTTTACCAAGCATTGGTGGGTAAGGACTTGAAGCACTCATACGTAATGGTGATGAACGATCCCTCGCGCGCGTACCATAAAACGTACACGATCGATATGGACCGCCATTCTTACGACGGTGAGCAGTGGACATACCTGAACCTCCCCATGGAGGAGATAAAGGCAATGGCGGTGGCTTCGATTAAGGACTCTGTGATGATGTACTTCTCTTGTGATGTGGGTAAGTATTTGGACTCAAAGACGGGCGTATTGTCGCTGAAGAATTATGACTATGAGTCGTTATTGGGCACAACGTTCCCGATGACGAAGGCGGAACGTATTCAGACGTATGCTTCGGCTTCGAGTCATGCCATGACGCTGATGGCGGTAGACCTCACGGCAGACGGTAAGACAAAGAAGTGGATGGTGGAGAACTCTTGGGGTGCTCAGTCGGGCTATCGTGGTCACTTGATTATGACAGACGAATGGTTTGACGCGTATATGTTCCGCCTCGTGGTAGACAAGAAGTATGTGCCTGCACAGACATTGGAACTTCTGAAGCAGACGCCTATCAAATTGCCCGCTTGGGACCCGCTGTTTAGTGGGGAAGAGTGATGCATGAACGTGAAGATGTGCGAATAGTCGCCGTTTGTAGCTGATTTCTAGCGCATTAAATCATTTGCTTATTTGCTCATTCTCACATTCTTACATTTAAAAAGAATGCTGCCTTTGCAGAAAAAGTGTACAAAATGTACACTCTTTTTGCAAAGGCTTTTTTTGTGTCCTACCTTTGCACTGTCAAACGAGATGAAGCGCTTCTAATCAGAGTAAGACGAGTAAGTTACCTTATATATTATATAGGTGTACTTATCTCCCCAAGAAAGACAAGTTTGCTGGCTAACTGGTCAACTTAAAGAAAACTACTAACCATAAAAAAACAATTTACTACCATGATTTTATTTAAGGCAACTGTCCGCAAAAATTTTAAGACGGGCGAGAAGTTATTTTATCCGATGTTGGTTGAACCCTCAGTGGTAACCTTTGAAGAGTTGTTGAACGGTGTTCAGGAGATTTGTTCACTCACGTTGGCTGATGTTACGGCGATTGTGAAGTCGTTCCAAGAGGTGGTGCTCGAGATGCTTTCGGAAGGCTATAGCGTACACGTTGACAACTTGGGTTCGTTCCGTCCAACGCTGAAGGCAACGAGCGTGGAGAATAAAGACGACGTGTCAGCCGATTTGATCAAACAAGTGCACTGCGTGTTTACTCCATCGGTTCGCTTGAAGGAGGCGATAAAGATGAACAATTTGGAGTTTAAGAAACTCCGTTGAGGCTCTGCCTTTTAAAATGTGCAAGTGTGCAAATGTGCGAATGGTCGCCATCTGTTGCGCGATTTATTCAATCATTCTCACATTTGTACATTAAAGGGTGGTTCTAAAAATTCTGTTTTTAGAGTTCTGCTATTCTGAAATGTGATTTGTACGCTCTCGAAAGTGTCTTTTTGAAAGTTTGTTCGGTCACATAGCCCGCTATGCTCCCTCACAAACTTTCAAAAATACACTTCCGATAGCGCACAAATCCCTATTTCAGAATTATTAGAACCACCCTAAACTTACTAAACTAACCTTTCATGAAAGAGAAGAGCGATAAGGGTGTAGTGGGCGCATTGATGATGTTGATGTCGGGCATCGCGCTTTCGGTGGCAGGCTTTGTAGTCGACCCTGTGGGCGAGATAAGCGACTCTGTGTTGTGGTATGTGTCGCAAGCACTGATTTATGCCGGTAGCGTGTTTGGCGTGACGGTGTATATAGACAGACAATTAGTAGGCCGCAAGGCTGCTTGATGAGAAAACTTAAAAAAAGAGATGCGAAAGATAGACGAGATTATTATCCATTGTTCGGCTACGGCTGAAGGACGCAACTTTACGGTGGAGGACGTACGACGGTGGCACAAGGCACGCGGATTTGTCGATGTGGGGTATCATTACTTGGTATACTTAGACGGTTCGGTGCATGTGGGGCGGCCCCTCGCACAGGTGGGTGCTCACTGCTTGGGACACAACGCGCATAGTATCGGCGTGTGCTACATCGGGGGCTTGGCTCGTGATGGTAAAACACCGAAGGATACGCGCACGGGCTCACAAAAGTTGGCACTGGAGGCTTTAGTACAATTATTACAACTTAACTATCCTGTAGCTACTGTGCATGGACACAAAGAATTTGCTAATAAGGCTTGTCCGTGCTTTGATGTGGAGCAGGAATACAAGAAGTCGTCTAAACTTTTCTGACGAAGATTATATTTAAACTTTTATCTCTTCTAAATTCAATCTTTACCTTTCTTTTTGACCGCTTTTTGACCTTTCATCGGTCGTGTAGCTCGCTACACTCCCTCTTCAATGCCAAAAATCGCTTCAAAAATAAAGGAAAATCTTGAACTTCATAAAAGTTTAGACGACTTCAAATGAATGAGTGGAATGATTGCCTTTGGTTGCGCAAATTATTCAATCATTTCATTCTCACATTCTTACATTTATATCTAACCTATTAAAAATTTAAATTACCATGTTACATTACAAGATTCGTTCTATTAAGAACGTAACTGATCAGAAAGTGAAGTATTATCCCGCCATAGCTAACGTGCGCGTGATGAAGTTTAAGGACATCGTAAGTCGTATTGTGGAACGTACGCACTTGACCTCGCCTGACGTGTCAGGTGGCGCACAAGCGCTGTCGAATGCATTGGTGAACTACTTGCGTCATGGTAGACGCGTGAAGTTGGGCGACTTGGGTACGTTTTATCTCGGTCTGCGCGCCGTTGGCGGTGAAGCAGAAAAGGATAGCGTAACGGCTAAGCACATTAAAAACGTGCGCTGCCGCTACTTGGCTTCGAACGAGATGAAAAAGGCTCTGGAAACGTCACTCGTTAGCTTTAAGAAACGCGAGGTGTAACGTTAACGTTAAGGGGCGCGCTTCGCGCTTGGTTTTTTAAACATTAATGTTCAAAAACTAAGCGCAAAGCGCGCCTTAATGTTCATTCATTATTTCGTTCATGCCAATTCGTGTTTTTCTTTTTCATTAATGTAGGGTGTTTTTTGGCGTTAGGGCCGAAAATGGTTAATTTTGCATACAAATAAACATCATCATCCATGACAGAGAAAAAATTTAACCGTACGCTTGTCACTGCCGCATTGCCTTATGCCAATGGCGGAGTACACATCGGTCACTTAGCTGGCGTCTACGTACCAGCAGATATATACGTGCGTTATCTCCGACTCAAGAAGCGCGAAGTGCTTTTCATCTGCGGTTCGGACGAACATGGTGTGCCCGTCACCATTCGTGCACGTAAGGAAGGTTGCACCCCCCAAGAAGTGGTGGACCGTTACAACAAGATTATCCGCGAATCGTTCGAAGGCTTTGGTATTTCGTTCGACTTCTTTGGCCGCACCACTTCAGAGGTACATAAGAAGACCGCTTCAGACTTCTTCCGCACACTTTACGATAAGGGAGAGTTTGTAGAACAAGAGAGCGAACAATATTACGACGAAGAGGCACACACCTTCTTGGCCGACCGCTACATCACGGGCGAATGTCCGCACTGCCACGCAGAAGGTGCCTATGGCGACCAGTGTGAGAAATGTGGTACAGCCCTTTCTCCTACCGAATTGATCAATCCCCGTTCGACCGTGAGCGGTTCAAAACCTGTGTTGCGTAAGACGAAACACTGGTATCTGCCCCTCGATAAGCATCAGCAGTGGCTCGAACCGTGGATAACGAAGGAGCACACTGAATGGCGCACCAACGTTATGGGACAATGTAAGAGTTGGTTTGACATGGGACTCAAGCCCCGTGCCGTGAGCCGCGACTTGGAGTGGGGTATTCCCGTTCCTGTAGAGGGTGCTGACGGTAAGGTGCTCTACGTATGGTTCGATGCACCGATTGGCTACATTAGCAATACGAAGGAATTGCTCCCCAATGATTGGGAGAAGTGGTGGAAGAGCGACGACACACGTTTGATCCACTTCATCGGTAAAGATAATATCGTGTTCCACTGCATCGTATTCCCTGCTATGTTGAAGGCTGAAGGTTCATATATTCTGCCTGACAACGTGCCAGCGAATGAGTTCCTCAACTTAGAGGACGATAAGATTAGTACTTCACGTAACTGGGCTGTATGGTTGGACGAATACTTGCGCGACCTTCCTGGCAAGCAAGACGTATTGCGCTACGTGCTTACAGCCAATGCACCCGAAACGAAGGACAATAACTTTACGTGGAAAGACTTCCAAGCTCGTAATAACAATGAGTTGGTGGCCGTATATGGCAACTTTGTCAATCGTGCTCTCCAGCTTACAAAGAAGTATTACGACGGTGTGGTACCTGCCGCAGGTGAGTTGACAGACTATGATCGCCAGACGATAGCTGAGTTTAAGGACGTAAAGGCAGAGGTAGAACGCTTGATTGAAAACTTCCGCTTCCGCGATGCACAGAAGGAGGCCATGAACTTGGCACGTATCGGTAATAAGTACTTGGCAGACTCAGAGCCTTGGAAGGTAATCAAGACTGACCCCGAACGTGTGAAGACGGTCTTAAACCTCTCTTTGCAGTTGGTAGCCAACTTGGCCATTGCTTTCGAGCCGTTCTTGCCCTTCTCAAGTCAGAAGTTGCGCATGATGCTCAACATGGACGAAGTAGAGTGGGACCGCTTAGGTGCTACCGACCTCTTACCCGAAGGCCACGTATTGGGTGCGCCAGCATTGCTCTTTGAGAAGATAGAAGACAGTGTGGTAGAGGCACAAGTACAAAAGCTCCTTGATACGAAGAAGGCTAACGAGGCTGCTAACTTTAAGGCTGCTCCTGTGAAGGAAACCATTCCTTTCGAGCAGTTTGAGGGTCTCGACATTCGTGTAGGCAAGGTCATTGAGTGTGAGAAGGTGAAGAAGAGTAAGAAGCTCTTGAAGTTCCTCATTGCCGACGGTGCTGAAAATCGTACTATCGTATCGGGCATCGCTCAGTACTACGATCCTGAACAACTCATCGGTAAGCAGGTGTGCTACATCGCCAACCTCGCTCCGCGTACGATTAATGGCATCGAGAGTCAGGGTATGATACTCTCTGCTGTCAACTTCGACGACTCGCTCTCAGTCGTTACCGTTGATCGTGAAGTAGCGAACGGTAGCCAAGTAGGATAAGGAACGTTTAAACACTAAAATAATAAGAAGCGCGCTCTAACCTGTAAGGTGTTAGAGCGCGCTTTGTTTTGAATACGAATGATCATGAATTATCCATGAATCTTTTTTTCATGAATCTTTTTTCGTTAATGTTCATTCATGTCAGACTTAGTTCTCCAAGAAATAGTCAATAGAGGTTACTACGCGTACGTTTTTAATATAAGGAGTGTATTGGTCGCGGTCATCGATTGAGAACAATCCCTGCGAAGCACTCTTGATCTTGCCCATTTTACTTTCAGAGTCGTTGGCAAACTTAACCGCTGCCTCGCGTGCATTCTTAGTAGCTTCTTCGATCATCTGTGGCTTAATCTTGTTGAGACTCGTAAATTCATACTTCACCTGCGTATCATAATCGCCAGCCGAAATGGCAATGCCTTGTTTCAGCAGTTCTCCCATACGCGGCATTAAGGAGCGTACTTGGTCAACTTGATTGCTTGATACGGTCAGTACGATCGTTACATTATAACGGTCGCGCGTAGCATTGTCTGACGAAGAATAGCGTTCAGCCTTAAGGTCGACAATCTGGGGCGCACCTACACTAATATCGGTTCGCTTCACTCCATTTTGAGTCAGGAAAGCCTCAATGCGTGGCGTCACTGCGTTAAGGTTAGCATAGATAGCTTGCAGGTCGTTGCCAGTAGTCTTGTAGGTGATAGGCCAAATGACGTGGTCGGCCTTTACTTCACGCTCTGCCAGTCCGCGCACACTCACTACACGGTCTTTGCTGGCGAAGGCTGAAAGTCCTAAGTAGATGAAAAAACCTAAGATGAGCATACCAATAGCCATGATAATGGCCTCTATGCGATAGTTCTTCATAATCGTTGTCTGTTTTAGATTGTTAATAAGATGTGGAAAGGTTATGGCTGCAAATATAAGGCGGTAGGATAAACCAATGCCAATTTTGGAATTTAAAAATGCTTAATTGCGTCCTCTCCCCTTTAGTCTCCTTCCCGACCAGGGAGGGGGGAAGGGGAGAGGCTGCAGTTTGTTTATCCTTCAGATTTGCTTTGTATAGGATGAGATTATTATCTTGTTTTGCTATATACGCCATGCAAAACAGTTGGTAATACGTCGAGAGATGTAATAACGTTGTATTTTGTAACATTAATGTTGCAATGTATCAAAATTACAAGTGAATGCAACATTTGTGCTTGACAAAAGTGTTGGCTATCAGTAGTTTTGCAGCACAAACGCCACATGAGATGTAACATTTGATGCACGTCACATTTGTTATCATACGCGGCAAAGAGGCACAAACGAGTCCTCACGACGGGCTATAAATGTACACGCCATGTGGTAGTTAACGAAACTCATCTTTTTACACCGATCTACAAAAAACAACAGTTACCATGACTTACCAAAAGAGACAATTGCAACGCGCAGCCTTGCTGACCTTTATGGCTGCTATAAGCGCGGGAGCAATGGCACAAGGAAAAGTTACAGCTGCTGACAGTACAGCCACAGAGAATGCTGCCAAAGAAGAGGGCAATCGCAACGTGATGCTCAACGCAGCGTCAGCAAATGGGCCTCGCGAGATTTCAATCGGGTTGCCAGGCGGCGATGTCAATGTGCTTGAAAACGGAATCCCCGTTGTATTTAACTCCAACCCTCACAACGTAAATACCCACTGGAGAGGTGATGGGTCGTTGGCTCACACAGGACTCTTAAAGATATCAGAGACGGCCATTACGACGGGCAACATAGGTTACGCTGTCAATTCGTTCGACCAATTAGGCACGGACAAGACAAAATTCTTCAACGGCACGCTGAATTATAACACCAACCACTTTGGCAAACAACAGTTCGACCTCAATCTCAATGGTGCCATTGGTAAGGGGTGGTTCTATTCAGGCAGCGTTTATCAGAACTTCGACCCAGGTTCGTTTAAGTTGCGCTTTGCACAGTACCAAGACCGCACGGAGATCTATAAATTTGCGTTGACAAAGCTCTATAACGAAGGTCGCGGCCGCTTGTCAGCCATTTATCATTACTCCAACTCTCACTGGCTATCGAACGCCACGACGGGAGCGCCCTTTATCTATAATGGTGATGGGTCAGTAAAGGAAATACCCGGTTTCAGCCTTGGCACCAGTTCTTACCTGCCCAACGTTTCGACCATTCCTTATATGGACATGCGCACGGGTGAGGTAAAGACTACTTCACTCTACGATGCCACAGCCAGCCGAGGCAATCAGTTTACACTACAGAACAACTATCGTTGGGACAATGGATTGGAGTGGGACGTGCGCTTTAAGTACGACCACGCACAAGGCTCGTATCTCTACCAAACTCCTATGTCGCTGAGCGAAGTGACCATGGCCGATGGTTATTATACGAAAGGCGCAGACGGAACACTTACCCCCTACGCAGGCCATTTGCAGAGCCGCATGTCGTGCTTCAACCGTGGCAAGATAGATGAAACGTTCCTCACCTCTGAGCTTAAACGTAAATATGACAACATGACGTGGCGCGTGGGTTTGAACCAATGGCATTACCACAACGACTACGCTTCGTGTACGACGATGTACGACCACACAGTAGAGGCGATGCCCGACATGCTTTATCACCCCACAGCCTTGGCCGAGAAGAATTATTATGGCACTTCGGCCTATTATAACTTTAACCAGAATGCGTCGGAGTATTATAAAGGTGATGAGAACAAATTGGCTATCTTTGCCACACACGATTGGGACATCACGCCAAAGTTCAACCTCTATTACGGTGTACGCTTAGAGTGGCAACGCTCAAAGGGCGAGAATGCTGCCGTGCGCAATGCGGAGGGTAAGTATGTAGGGCGTTTTGCCAACTATCACTTAGGCGCTACGGCCGCTGACGGCACAGTGATTGCCCCAGTTGATTATGCTTACAATTGGCTCAACACGGTTTACACTGCTGCCTTGACTTATAAAGTGACGAAGCAGTTTGGCTTTACGGGCGACTTTACTTATAACACGCAACGCCCAGCCATGAACTCGTTTGCGCCCGCCGAAATGCCGAATGTAGGCAAGATAGCAATTCCCTTAGGCCGTGCAGGTATCTACTACAACAATGATTGGTTGAGTCTTACCTCACTCTTCTCATACATTGCGAAGTCGAACAACAACTCTACGCTCAACCTCATCAACCCGAACAATGCGTCTGACATCAAGGCCTCGGCTTTGACTTACGATATTAAGACGTTGGGTTGGACCACTGATGCCGTAGTGAAACCATTCCGCGGCTTTGAGTTCCACTTCTTGTTCACTTATCAAAAGCCGACTTATAAGAAGTACGAGACGAGTGTAACCTTCTCTGACGGCATGGTGAGCGGCATTAATGCTACAGGCAATATCGTTACGGAGATACCGAAGGTGTTAGTAGAACTTGATCCTTCGTACACCTTCCTCAAGAATGATGCCTTGCGTATTTGGGCTTCGTTCCGCTACTTCTCTAAGACGTATGCCAACATTAAGAATGCTTACTACTTCAGTGGCCGTTGGGAGACATTTGGCGGTGTAGATTGGAAAGTAAACCGCCACGTGCAGTTGGGCTGCACCGTTATCAACTTCTTAAACCAAACGGGCGCAAAAGGCTCTATCGCTGGTGCAGAGTTGGTAGACAAGGATCAAGCCGCACAGTATAACGGTGCATGGTTGTCAGGCTCGTATATTCGTCCCTTCACCGTGGAATTTTCAGCAAAAATTAATTTCTGATTCAGTGGACGAGTTTTTTGGGGTTAACAAGTTGACGGGTTAACGAGTAAGTTATCATTTACTTATCAACTAAAAAAACAAACTTACCTGTTAACTTGTCAACTCGTTAACTTGTCAACTAAAAAACTTGTCAACAAAAAAAATAAAACCATGAGAACTTTATCAGTACTTTTTGGCGCAGCCCTATTGGCTTCATGCGCATCAAATAAAGGTTCGTTTACGTTGAACCAACCGAGCGATACGCTCACTATCGTAAATATAAAAGACGCTCCGAAGTATGCGCTCTTGCCTATTGAGGAGGAACAACCAGAGGCTCAAGTGATGCTCAATGGCACTCCCATGGACGTGCGCTTAGCCGTTAACAAAGTGGACTATATGGTGCCCTTCCCCCTCCACGCTGGAGCTGCAGATGACTCTCTCGTAGTTAAAGGCTTAGCGCGAACAGCAGTGGCTTGGAAGCACATCGAGCTATCTGACACGTTCGACACGAAGAATCGCGAAACCTATCGTCCACTCTATCACCACACCCCGTCGTATGGCTGGATGAACGATGCCAATGGCCTTGTATATAAAGACGGCGAATACCACCTCTACTTCCAGTATAACCCCTACGGTTCGAAGTGGGGCAATATGCATTGGGGACACTCTGTATCAAAAGACCTCGTACATTGGACGCACGAACAACCTGCCATTGCACGCGACACGATGGGACATATCTTCTCAGGTTCGTGTGTGGTAGACGCTAACAACACGGCAGGAATGGGCAAAAACGCTATCATTGCCTTCTACACCTCTCACAAAGGATTGCCTAATGGCCACCAACGTCAGCAGCAATGCATGGCTTATAGCCTTGACAATGGACGCACCTTTACGAAGTATGAGAAAAATCCTGTTGTGACGGCTTTCGACGGACTCGAAAACTTCCGCGACCCGAAGGTATTTTGGTATGCGCCACAGCAAAAGTGGGTGATGATTGTCAGTGCTGACAAGAATATGCGCTTCTATGAGTCGAAGAACTTAAAGGATTGGAAGTACCTGAGCCAGTGGGGCGAGGGCTACGGACCTCAACCCAATCAGTTTGAATGTCCTGACTTCTTTGAGATGGCCGTTGACGGCAACGAACAAAACAAGAAGTGGGTGATGATCGTCAACATTAACCCAGGCTTTGTGTATGGCGGTAGCGGTACGATGTACTTTGTAGGACAGTTTGACGGCCAAAAGTTTACGTGTGACACAGCGCCTACCGATGTGAAATGGCTCGATTGGGGCAAGGACCATTACGCTACGGTCACTTATTCTAACACGCCGGGTCGCGTAATCGCTATGCCGTGGATGAGCAACTGGCAGTATGCAAACCTCACCCCGACGCAACAATTCCGTTCACAAAACGCGCTGCCACGCGAGTTGAAACTCTACACAGCCGATAAGGGCGAACTCCTACTGAGCGCAGCTCCTGTAAAGGAAACGGCCGCTTTGCGTGGCGAAGAGAAGAACCTCGGTTCGTTTGAAGGCGAAAAGCAGGTGGACTTCGCCAACGAAGGGGCACTTGAATTGGACTTTGATCTCACCCCTGCCAATGCTGATAAGTGTGGCGTTGAGTTGGTAAATAGTAAGGGCGAAAAAGTGAGTCTCTACTACGATGTGAAGGCACAACGCTTCGTAATGGATCGTGCAGAGAGTGGCATTACCGACTTTGGTAAGAAGGTAGAACCTCATCAGCTCGACAATGTTGAAAGTCTGAAACGTTATAAGATGCTTACGGTAAACTACAAGAATGCTTTTGCACTGGGCACATGGGCTCCTGTGCCAGTAAAGGCGGAGACACACCACGTACAAGTGTTCGTTGATAAATCGTCTGTTGAACTCTTCGTCGATGGTGGCCGCATAGCCATGACCAACCTCGTATTCCCCACTGAACCTTATAATGCACTCCACTTCTTCGGAGGTAAAGTGAAAGACGCTAAGGTGTGGAAGATAAAGTAAACGCGTCCTCTTCAGAGAGCGATGCGTCCTCACCTGGGGGCGACGCGTCCCCGCGTCGGCATTTGCTTGTCAAGGCTCGATGCCTTGACAAGCAAATACAAGATTATCATCAGGTTATATCCCAAAGTTAGTATCAACATGATGTAACCTCATAACCTTCAAACTAAAAACCGATTTATTAGGAAAATGAAATCGAAAAATATCGTTATCAGCATATTGATGCTCTGCTTCTTTTCCATGGGGTTTGTCGACCTCGTGGGCATTGCATCGAACTATGTGAAGGCCGACCTCTCACTCACTGACACAGAGGCCAACCTCTTCCCTTCACTCGTATTCTTTTGGTTCTTGATATTCAGCGTACCTACGGGCGTATTGATGAACAAGATAGGGCGCAAGCGCACCGTAGTGGTGAGCCTTGTCGTGACCTTTGCCTCACTGTTGCTCCCCTTGTTTGGTGAGAGTTATACGTTGATGCTCATTGCCTTCTCGCTCTTAGGCATTGGCAATGCCATAATGCAGACCTCGCTCAACCCCCTGTTGAGCAACGTGGTACGCGGTGGCAACCTATCGAGTGTGCTTACTTTTGGCCAGTTTATTAAGGCCATAGCCTCGTTCTTAGCTCCTATCATTGCCTCTTGGGGCGCGAGTTACAATGCTTTCGGACTGGGTTGGCACATACTCTTCCCTATTTACATGCTTATTGCTATCTTTGCCACGTTCACGCTCTCAGCTATCCCCATTGATGAGGAACCTGCCGACCGAGCTTCGGGCTTTGGTGCTTGCTTCCGATTATTGAATAAGCCTTTCATATTGATCTGCTTTATCTCTATCATGTGTCACGTTGGCATTGATGTAGGTACCAACACAACGGCTCCCAAACTCCTTCAAGAGCACTTGGGCCTAACGTTGGCCGAGGCCGGATTTGCCACAAGCCTTTACTTCATCTTCCGCACAGCGGGTTGCTTCATTGGGGCTTTCCTGTTGCGCAAGGTAAGCGAACGTTCGTTCTTTATTATTAGCGTAATGATGATGGTGTTGGCTATGGCGGGGTTCCTCTGCTTGCATAGTCAATGGGCACTTTATGCTTGCGTTGCCTTGGTAGGATTTGGTAATTCTAACATTTTCCCTATCACCTTTGCACAAGCTCTCAAGGCTTGTCCTGATAAGAAGAACGAAGTGTCGGGACTGATGATTATGGGCCTCTTTGGTGGCACGATTATTCCCCTCGCTATGGGCTACATGAGCGATGCCTTCGGCAGCCAAAGCGGAGCGGTCGTAGTAATGGCCGTAGCCGTGGCTTACTTGGTATTTTACTGTTTTAAGATTAAATAGTTTACGCTTGCTTAGTTAACTCGTTACTCCTCTCAAAAAAAATAAAAAATGAAATACGTTATAGGTCTGGGTGAAGTATTATGGGATGTGCTTCCCTCAGGTAAACAAATCGGTGGCGCTCCCGCCAACTTCGCTTTTCATGTATCACAATTTGGGATTCCCGTTCGCGTCGTATCAGCCATTGGCGACGACGACTTAGGACGCGAAACGCGAGAAGTCTTTGCCAAACGCAATTTGGTTGCCATTATGCCCTCCTTGCCCCAACCTACGGGCACCGTGTTGGCACAGATTGATGAAGCGGGCGTAGCTCACTACCACTTCCCCGATGACGTGGCATGGGACAACATTCCCTTCACGCCCGAAATGGAACAGCTGGCACGCGAGACGCAAGCCGTCTGTTGGGGTTCGTTGGCACAACGTAGCGAACGTTCGCGCCAGAGCATACTAAAGTTTGTTGATGCCGTGCCTTCAGGTAAGGGACAATACAAGATATTCGATATTAATCTGCGTCAGAATTTCTATACCAAAGAGATTATCACAGCCTCTCTTGAGCGCGCCAACGTGTTGAAGATAAATGATGAAGAACTTGTCATTGTAGCTCGTCTCTTTGGCCTACAAGGTACCGACCTCGAAGCCAAGAGCCGCACCCTATTGACTGAGTACAACCTTGATATGGTCATCCTCACTTGTGGTGAAAACGGTAGTTATATATTCACACCTGCTACTGAGGACAATCCATTAGGCGGCACCTCCTTTATGGAGACACCTCGCGTAAAGGTGAGCGACACGATTGGTGCTGGCGACTCCTTTACGGGTACTCTCGTAGCCTCACTCATAGAGGGACTGAGCATACGCGAAGCTCACGCTCGCGCCGTCCGTGTAAGTGCCTACGTTTGCACCCAAGCGGGAGCTATGCCGATATTGCCAGAAGAGGTAAAGAATTGATAAATTAGGGCCTCTCCCCCTAACCCCCTCCCCGGTCGGGGAGGGGGTTAGGGGGAGAGGCCCTAATTTTATTTTTCGCGTCGCAGCGGATAATCGCCTCTGAGCTTTTCAAAAAGTTCAGGGGCTTTTTTTAGTGCTTCGCTATCACGCGTAGGGTCGTAAAAACGCAGTTCGGGAGCGAGGAGGTGACCTGAGCCTTCAGGGTAGTAAGCGTAGCCGTTGGGCAGCGTGGGGGCGGTAATGGTAGCAAAAGGCGTGGCATCAAGTCCGAAGTGATGTGCTACAGCCGTGAGTGCCATGCGCGTGCCATTCGCCTTGCCGTCGGCACTATAGCCTGCAATGTGGGGCGTGCCTAAGAATACACGTTGCAGAAGTGAGGGGAGAGGCTGCGGCTCGTTCTCCCACGTATCAACAACGGCCGTGCGTAGGTGGCCTTGTTCGAGTGCGTGGAGTAGTGCTTGATTGTCCACTACTTTGCCACGACTGCTATTAATGAGTACAGTCGAGGGACGCAGTGACTGTAAGAAGGCGGCATCGGCTATGTGGTAGGTAGCATAAGGGGAGGGGTGGCGCGTGAGCGGAGTGTGGAAGGTAATGACATCAGCTTCGCGTGCCAGTGTGGAGAGCGATGTGAATGCAGCGTCTCCCTCGCGTTCCGCACGAGGAGGGTCGCAGAGCAAGATTTGACGAAAGCCGAGACGCTCGGCCATGCGCAGTACTTCCTTTCCTACGTGGCCTACGCCCACAATGCCGAGCGTTAGATGCTGAAACACGCTACGGTCAAGGTCTGTAGCGCAGACGGGGGCTGAGGCCAGAGAGCGCGTGCGTTGTTCGTCCCAACAGCCGTGGGCTGCGAGTAAGAGTAAGGCCGACTCCACATATTGTGCTACACTGCGTGCATTGCAACCGGGGCAGTTGGTCCACGCAATGCCTGCTTCCTTCAGATAGTCAGTGTCGATATGGTCGTAACCAATCGTGGCCGTGGCAATAAATTGTACACGCGAGCCTTCGAGCAAAGCACGATTGCAGTGTGTGCGCGTGCGAATGATAAGGGCATCAGCCTCGCGCACGTCGGAGGCTGTAATTTCTGCTCCAGGTAGGTAGGTGCAAGTGCCAAGTTGTTCGGCATAGCCACGTATGAAGGGTATTTTTGAGTCTATTACGAGATGCATGGTGGAGAATGTGCTAATGTGTTAATGTGCTAATGAGCTAATGTGTTAATGTGCTAATGTGAGAACGTATATAGAATAATTGAACGAGAAAGGAAACAAACTATATTCTGTTTGTTTCCTTTCTCGTTTTATCTGTTTCGGTTTTTGTAGGAGAAGTTATTGACGTTCGAGATAGACCGTTATTGTATCAGTAGAGATGCCTGTAACTTTTGAGATGAAGTCAACATCACAGCCTTGCTGTATCATCGCTTGTACAATCTTCTGTTCGCCTTTTGCAATACCTTGTTTAAATCCTTCTACAAAACCTTCTACAAATCCTTCTGCATATCCTTTTGCAAATTCTTCTTCCTTCGCAGTATCAATCGAATTTTGAATGTCTCGGAAAGCTTTAAGGCTGTCTTCGTATTCTTTTATGTCCTCTTTATTAAAGCGAGCTATTTCAGCTTCTGAGAAGAGGCGATTGAAAACGTCCGTTTGTAGACTGAGGGGTTGATTGTCAAGAGTTCGCATAATGGAGATTGATGTACTAAATTAGTGTCTCTGACGACGCACGCTGAGTCCACCGCTTGCCGATCTGGCTCTGGTGGCCTTCTGTTTGGGAGCTTTCGTCTTGGTGACTTTCGTCTTGGCGGCACTCACCTTGGTGGTTCTGCTTGAGGTGCGACGCGAAGGCGTTGAGGTACGGCGAGCAGTGGTGCGGCGGTGGGCAGCCTTGCCAGCTGCAGCGATAGAGTCGGCCTCGGCCTGTGCGATAGAGTCGGCACGGAGCTTAGCATAATAGAGACTGTCGCGGCCATAGATGTGCTCTTGTACGTCGACCAATTGCTTCTCAATGCGCTTCTGTTCACGTATCATGGCAGAGTCGTCGGTGCAATAGTTTGAGAGAAGGCGGTCTTGCAGGTTGACCGACTTATAGATGTCGCCTTGGTAACACTTCATGGTGAAGAAGTCGTCGGCCGACATCATAGCTGCGTTGTTGAGCGACGAACCCATGAGCATGAGTTTGCCAAGGTAAGGCGCGATGTCAGACATCTTTACCCAAAACATTGGGTACTGCGCCAATTCGCCACCAAAGTCAGCGTCGCCACGCTTGAGCACAGGGCAGATAGCTGTCACTTGGCTACGGAAGGTCGCGGTGTGTTGGTCGTAGTAGGTACTCTCTTTAATAAAGTAAGCCTTCACTTCGTCAGAGGGTATGTCGGCATCATTGACGCGCACTTTGTCACCCTTCGACTCGTAGAAGATGTGATAACGATCCATGAGTTGCTTAGCCGTCACCTCATTCTTTGCCGAGAAGTTCTCGTTGCCATCGAGCTTATAGTCATAAGCCTTGATTTGCTTACGCAAGAGGAGTTTGAAGAGGTAAGTGAAGAGATTTTCGCGTCCGTCTTGTGGCGTAGTGGGGTAGTAGAGCACGGCATTGGCCTCTTTGGTGAGGTCGATGGTGCGATAGAGGTCGCGCCGCCATGCAGCATCGGAGGGCATGTTCTGTGCCGTAGGAAACTCGCGGTAAGACGAGCCTTGTGGCGCATTGAGCTGTTGCTCTTGTTTTTGCTGCTGTTCGGCACGGCGACGAGGTGGTTGGGCATGACTCTCAGCGAGGCAGCCCGTGGCCAATATAAGGAGTAGAAGGATACGTTTCATATTTAATTGGGGTCAATATGCTAATGTGCTAATGCGTGGTCAATGTGCAAATGTGCGAATGTGCGAATGTGCAAATGTGCGAATGGTCGCTTTAATTTGCTGCGCTTTATTGCTTGCAAATGCTTTTCGTTGCAAATGCTCAGTTATACAAAGGCGACAATTTGCACATTTGCACATTCTCACATTTGCACATTAACCAAGCATTTGCACATTAATGTTAGTTCACAATCACCTCAAGGCTACCATTCAGGTTGCGCGTGATGCCGTCGGGACCGATGGCGCGCACTTTCGATATGTAGAAGCGCTGACCACGACGTAGCTCGCGCATGAGGTTGCGTTGGTTTTCGGTAAAGTTGGCTCCTGCTGAGGGTTCAGGACGGAAGTTGCCCATGCGGTCGGCAAAGACGGTCTCGAAACTCAATACCTTGAACGGAATGTTGAGCAGTCCGTCGTCAATGGCAGCGCCCATGCCAGCAGCACCAATGATAGTACCCTTGGCGATGCGGCCACCGCGGAAGCGGTCGGTGCCTACTCGGATAAAGGCCGTTGGATCGGGCAACTTGCGTACTTGGAAGGTGAACGAACCCATGTTCTGCGGTTTGCCGTTTACGGTGCCACTCACGGTGAAGGTGACGTTCTCGCCCACTTTCGAGGGGCGTGCTGTATACTTGCCTGGTCCTGTCTGAGTAAGCGTACCGCCTGTCATGGTAAGGTGAACCCCCGCGTTGCCGCCTGCGGCCGTTACGCTGATGGGGTTATTGAAGCCTGCATAGAGTACGTTCATGAGGTCGGCTGCTACGGTAGCGCCCGTAGGAGGAGCGATAACGTTGTAACGTTGCGTAAACTCACGACGTATCATGTCGCCCGCAGCGTTGGGCATTAAGATGTAGCCTGAGAAGGAGTACTGACCCGGTCCGCCCACGGTGAAGTTATACGAACCGTCGGCACTGATGCGTCGGCCGTTGACGTAGATTTCAGGACGTTGGGTGGTATCGACCGCTGCCATAAATATCTTCGAGCGGAATTGGTCGCCAGGGTAGAGCGTGGTAGCTTCGGCCGAAACGTAGGCATTAATCTGATTAACGCGAATGTCCTTTACGTCGATATTGGCCAAGAGATCGTGAATGACTTCATTCTCAGCCTTGCGCACGTCGCTCTGCAGTTTGGCCAACATCGTCACGGCTGCGATAGAGGGCATCTCCTCAAACATATACTGTTGCCAATTCTTGCCCACATTGTCTTCACTCTTGGGCACGTCGGTGCTGAGGTTGGAAGCAATGATAGCACGTTGGCGTGGGTCGGTTACGAGCGCGAGAATACGTGTACGGAAGTTGTTTATCGCATCGTAGAGTTGCTTACCCTTGCCACGAGCTGGGGCTAACATAATGCGGTTAGAGCCTTCGAGGTCTTCCTTATTTTGCAGGTTGTCGGGGTCGGCATCCTTGCCGTCTGCCTCGCGAGCAATGGCAAGGCGCAGGTCGCCAGCAAGGGTATAGAGAGAGTCGCTCATGCGCTTCACTTCCATGGCCTTGTCGTACCACGGCTTTACCTTCGTAGGATTAGACTTATAGGCCGACTCAAAGTCGGCATAGAGTGCCGCATTCTCCTTCATCGCGTTGCCTGTGGTGCGCTTGAGGCTATCGCCTATGAGCGAGAAGCCTTTCAACACATCACTCGAAACGTTTAGCGCCAACATAGCCATCAACACGATGTACATCAAGTTGATCATCTTTTGGCGGGGAGATACGGGTCTTTTTTTTACTGACATAGCTGTCTATGATAATGTGCAAATGTGCAAATGGTCGCCTTTATTTGCTGCGTTTAAGTTAATGTGCGAATGTGCAAATGCGTGGTCAATGTGCAAATGCGTGGTCAATGTGCAAATGTGAGAATGTGCAAATGTGCAAATTGTCGCTTTAAATTGCTGCGCTTCATTGCGTGCAAATGCTCAGTTATGCAAAGGCGACAATTTGCACATTTGCACATTCTCACATTTGCACATTAACCAAGCATTTGCACATTAAATCACTGTCCGCTTGTTTTCTTCAGTGCATCAATCATGCGGCCATAGACGGCATTGAGCTCTTCAATGCGTTTGGCCAACTGGCGTGTCTCGTCATTGATTTGTTCAATAACGCCCACCTGCTTGCTGATGCTTTGGAAGTGGAGATCGTAGGTCTTGTTAATAGCCGTGAGAGTGCGGTTGAGGTTCGCCATCTCCTCGCTATCGTGTGCCAAACGTGCGCTCTGTTCGTCCACCTTCTGGAAGGTTTCGGCCAAGGTGCGGAGCTTCGCAATGTACTCTTGTGTAGCCTCCTCCATTTCGGGTGAGAGGGCAGCCTGTGCGCGACGTAACAACTCGTCATTGGCCAAACGTATGATTTCGGCCAAACGCTTGGCTTCCGCATCGAATGGCACGGCACCAGCTGGCGTAGCAGCGGCAATGGCAGCTTGTGCGGCTTCAGCTTCGCTGCGTTGGCTTGTAGCCTGTTCTGTGGGGGCTGCGGCTGAGGACTGCTGTGGAGCAGTCGTGGTAGCATTGGGGGCTGCGGCTGCAGCTTCGCTACGCAGGCCAGAGGCCTGTCCACTAACTGCTGTGCCAATGATAATGGTAGGCTGAGCGGGAGCACTTTGCATTTGTGGCGCAGGTTGTGCGCTCGTTGTGCTCGTTGTGCTTGGTGCAGGTTGCGCGTTTTCAACGATGTTCTCCTCTTCTTCTTCCTCCTCATCATCATCGTCGTTGAGTCCGAGACGTTCGGCTATCTGTTCGTCAGTCTCAACGTCATGAGGCAATTCTTTGCCAATCTCTTCTTTGTCGAAGGGACGATCGAAGGCCGAGAGGAAGAACACGACAACCTCCGTACCCATACCAATGAACAACATAAAGTTGCCGCCCGGCAAGTGGGTCAATTTGAACAGGGCACCCAAAATTACGATTGAGGCACCCCATGAATAGGCGTAATTCAAAAACGTTTGTCCTGGCACACTGTCCATCCAATGTTGCAAGCGGACGACTATATTTATTTTGCTCATTTCCTTTCCTTTTTTTGTTGACAAGTTAACGAGTGAGTTTGTCTTTTTTAGTTGACAGGTAAAAGGTAACTTCCTTGTTAACTCGTTAACTCGTCAACTCGTTAACCCAAAAACTCGTTAACTCGTCAACTCGTTAACCCAAAAAGTCGTTAACTATTAAAGAATTCATTTCTTCTTCTTTCCGTTGCTCGTAGCGCTCACTGTGTTAGCCTTAGAGCGAACGCAGCGGAAACCGATGAACGAACGGGGTTGATTCTGATATTCCCACGTGCGCCAAGCCGAACGAATGTACGACATAGGGTCCTTCCACGAACCGCCACGCACGCTCTTGCGCTTCAATACGTAGGGGTCTTCCAAGGCCGCGTTGTACGAGAGTTGCGGGTTGAGGTCGGCCATTGCGTCAACGCCGGCTTCGGTGTAGACCGTACTGGTCCACTCAGCCACGTTGCCCGCCATGTCGAAGAGTCCGTTAGAGTTGGCACCATAGATGCCTACGCGTGAGGTGATAAGGTTGCCGTCGTCCGTATAGTTGCCGCGGTCAGGCTTAAAGTTGGCATAGAAACAGCCCTCTTTGCTCTTCGCCTCGATGCCTTCCCAAGGATAAGGGTTGCCTTCCTTGCCACGGGCCGCGTATTCCCACTCTATCTCAGTCGGTAGGCGATAGCGTTGAATGTAGCGTGCCTGTGCGCCAAGCCCCTTGAGCAGGTAGTTGGTGCGCCAAGCGCAGAAGGCCTGGGCCTGTTCCCACGTTACGCCCACTACGGGGTAGTCATTATAGTTGGCTGACGAGAAGTAGAGCTTCATGTACTGCTCGTTGTTAGCATTCGTAAAGTCGTTTACCCACACCGTTGTGTCAGGATAGACGGGCACGATGTACGTGTTCAAGAAGTCGTAAAGGCTTGACAAAGGACGTTCGATGGTCTGACGCACAATCTCACCGTTATCGTCGATGTAAGCCGTATCTTTCGATATCATGACCACTTCATCGGGGTCGATGGGACGGTCGGTATTGAGTGAACGCTCTTTGGGGTCGAGGCGATACTTACGCAAGGCAGCCTTCTCGTAGTCAAATATCTCGTAACGATAGTTGAGCTGCTTTGTGTCGATCATTCGGGTGCCGTCAATGGGGTGCGTGTAGTACACACTATTGATAGCGCGCTCTTGGTCCTCAGTCGGCTTGCGAGGCAAGGGCTTACTCCAATTGAGGTGAGGCGTAACGGGGTCACCGTTTCTGTCCACTTCAATCTTGTACGTCTCGTCGCCACCGTATTGAGGGTCGGCCAAGCGTTCGCGAATGATTGAATCGCGTACCCATTCCACGAACTGGCGGTACATGGCGTTCGTCACTTCGCTTTGGTCCATCCAAAATCCGTCCACAGATATTTCCTTCTGTGGTGTCACGGTGCCCCAAAGCGAGTCATTCTGTTCAAGGCCTACTTTAAGGAAACCGCGCTTTATCTCTACCATGCCATAGGGCGTAGGTTCGGTAAACGAGGCTGCGCGAGCGCCAGTCACTTCGCCGCCGCTCATCATGGCCTTATTGCTTCCCATACACGAACCTAATAGTCCGCATGTGGCCAGCGTTGCTAATATGTATATAATGGTATGTTTCATTCAGTTAATGTGCTAATATGCTAATGTGCTAATATGCTAATGTGCAAATGCGTGGTTAATGTGCAAATGTGAGAATGTGCAAATGTGCAAATGGTCGCATTTACTTGCTGCGTTTTTTTTGCAATATGCCTAATGGATAGAATGTGAAAACTCAATTATACAAAGGCGACAATTTGCACATTTGCACATTCTCACATTTGCACATTAACCAAGCATTTGCACATTCTCACATTTGCACATTGACCAAGCATTGGACTATAGCCATCTCACGCTCCGATGAACGTTCTTTCCACGTTTGGTGAGGTTGAGGTCAAGTCGGTAGCCGAGGGTGATTTCGTGTTGGCCAGCGCCAAGTCCCATGCCCGAGGTGTTGGCCTCGTAAGAGTAGCCGAGGTCAATGCCGTGGAAACGGCCGCCTACGAACCCTGTCACGGAGTGTTGCGGACTGTAGCCTAAGCCAAAGTAAAGTTGTCGTTTCTCGTGTGCATACTGCGCACGCAGTGTGATGTCAGCGCGGAAGGCTGAACCGTCGTAGCGCAAGAGTGCAGAGGGCGTTATAGTATAAAACGTATGACGAAGCGGAATATTGTATGCACCCGTCAAATTATATAAAGATTTTACACGATATTCGTTCGTTTCGCCCAAAGTGACGGTAGGAGCTGTGATGTGTTGCATGGCTACACCCACACTCCAACGACGGTGGGCATAATAAAGGCCTACCGAGGCATCAAACTTTGACCCAGAGATGTCGGTCGTGGGGAAAGCTGGATCGTTGGCATCGCCCAAGTCGGCCTTTGAACCTTTTAATGTCTCGTTCAGCATATCGGCCTCGGCACCTATACTGAAGGTTCCCCCCCATAGCTTAAAGTGATATGCATATTGCAGTGTGAAACGTTGGTGCGAGAAGAGGCCAATTGCGTCGTTTTGGAAGATAGCTCCCACGCCATGGCGTGTCTTGCCCAGTTGGAAGGCCATATCAGCTCCTGCATACATCGTGCTACCACCGTCTTCGTAGCCCATAGCGTGCGTTTGCATGGCAGCCGTAATGCTGAGTTGTGGTGAGCGTCCCACCGTGGCTGGATTGAACTGCGGTTCGATCAGCCAGTAGTGAGATAGGGACGGGTCTTGTTGCGCAAACGCCTTTAGGCTCGCCACCGTAGTGATGACGAGCACTCCTATAATATATAGTATACTGCGTGTGGTGCGCATTGATTTGTAACTTTTCACGGCAAAGTTAGTGCAAACGCATAAAAACGCAAAGTTAATGGCCTAAAAACTGCAATTTATCGAAGAGACAGAAATGAACGCAAGCTAACCTGGGGGCGACGCGTCCTCACTTGGGGGCGACGCGTCCCCGCGTCGGCATTTGTTAGTCAAGGCTCGATGCCTTGACTAACAAATACATGAATCAAGTATTGCCTACTGGGGCATCGAGCCCCAGTAGGCAATGCCGACGCGGGGACGCGTCGCCCCCAAGTGAGGACGGTGAGGACGTACAACTCAGCCTTAAAAAAGATAAAGGGAAGCAGTACTCACGAGCGTGTGTGAGCTTTTGCTTCCCTGTTTTATCTTGTTAGCCGTGCGGTGCAAGTTAGTGCGGCGCGAGGCTTGGGTTGAGAGAACTGAAACCATTCCTGTAAGTAATTGTTTTCAGCGTGTAAAAGGTTTGATTGTTTTGTTTTAAAAAAGTAAGAGCGGTGTTTTAAAGTGGCTGCCCTACGTAAGTGGGGCGGTGAGATTTTTTACTTTTAGAAGTTAAAAGATCGATTGTTTTATTGGGTGTTTGATTGTTTCGGAGGAGAGCTCAGAGACTAAAGAGCTGGTGAAGAAAGTCATCGGTCATGTTGCCCGTAAGGTTGATAAGCCGAAGGTGGTGATCATGTTTCATGAAGAGCACCATCTCAACGATGAACTTTCCGCGTCGGCGCACATAGAGTCGCTTACTCTGTCGTTGAGCATACGACTTATAGCGTGCCGTGTTGCGCTGAGCGAGTTTAAGCGCTTTGGCGTATAATTGGTTTGTCTCGTGTTCAGCTGTGTTGTACACCATGCGTATCGATTTGAGCTGCGAGAGCACTTGGCGCGTATGGTCATTGCCTTCGACGTCAGGCAGCTGCATCATACGTTCGAGCATCAAGGGTGAAACAGTGGTACATTCGAGTGAAGTGCCCTTCGCATAGAGTGACATGTAGCGCGAGGCAAAGTCCTGCTCGCGTTGTGCCCGACAAAGGCTTACGGCACTGATGAGCAACACGAAGAGCAAAAGTAATTTGCGTGTCATAGGTTACGTTAGTGAGTTGCCTTAATGTGGCTATCGTCGCGATGCGCTGAATCGTTAACGGCTGTTTGTGCGCCCTCTTTGAAGAGTTGTAGCGTCTTCATACTGGCCTCATAGGCTTTCTGAGGGTCTTGGTAAGAGTCTTTGTAGGCCGATTGGTTGTAGTCCCAACCCGTAGTGTTGCGTGGCGAGGTGAACGAGTGTTGAGCAGCGGTGCCCAATAGTGTGATGATAGCCACGGCAGCGGCAGCGCGGTAAAGCGGACGTAAGCGGCGTGTGAGTCCGATGCGTTGTGCTGCTACGATGTGAGCTGGCTCAGCCGTCGTTTGCGTTTGGCCTATGGCAGCAAGCACGCGTTGGTCGAAGGAGTCGTCAAGAAGCGTTTGCTCCTTTTGTTGCTGCTCATATACGAACAGGCTCTTGTAGCGTGCCAACGAAGCAGGCACATCGTCCTGCGCGAAGAAGGCACGCAGAATGTCCTCCTCTTGCTGAGAGGTTTCACACTCCCAGTAGCGTTCGATGAGTTGTTCGATATATTTATAGTCCATAATTCTCTATTTTTTCGTATTGTGTCTTGATCGCCTTTCGTGCGCGGTGGAGGGTGACTTTGAAGAGGTCCTCACTCAAATCCATTGCTTTGGCGGCTTCGGCGTAGCTCATACCTTCGATGTCGCGCAGTTGAAGGGCGGTGCGCATTCGTTCGGGCAGTGCGTTGAAGAGCTGGTGAACGCGCTGTAGGCGGTCGTCGTGAATGAGTTGCTCTTCGGGTGATCGACTCGCGTCAATGCTATCAATCTGATTTCCTTCGAGCGATTGGTTCGCCTGTTCGCTTCGAGCGATGCGGTCGAGCGCCAAGTTGCGGCAAATGGTGATGCAGAAGGCTTCTATATTCTCAACAAGAAATAGCTCGTCGCGCCGGTTCCACGCCTTGATAAGCGTGTCCTGCGTGAGGTCTTCCGCCTCTTGGGGATTGCAGGTGATGCGTAGCCCGACGCGGTATATTTTGTCCTTTAGTGGGAGCAGGTCTTGTCGAAAATCTATTTGCTTCATTTATTGGCACTCTGTATGGTAGACGGGTGAAACCGAAAAAAGTTACACTCGGGGTGTAACTTTTTTATTATTTTTTTTCGTCCGCTTTCTCGCAGATGATGATAAAGTGTTGATTATCAGCCATTGTGGTGGCGAAAAGAAATGTTTGTCCTCCGTCTTTTATTTTTAATTTTTTGCGCAAAGCATCGACCGTAGCGGGAAAGTTGCGCACGCTGAGGTTCGCTTTTGGCCATGAGGTACGCAGCGTTTTAAGGTCGGCCTTGCTAAAGGTGAGCACTTGTACGATGTGGAAGGAACGACCTGGGAAGGCTGCTATGTAGTTGTCGGCAGTATAAAGGTGCGTATTCGGGTGAAGTTTTTGTAGGCCGTAGTGGGTAGCGATGCTCTTAAAAGCGCCTGCTTTCAGCACGGCAGCTCCTGGTTCGTAAAGGTATTGCCCCAACTGCGTAGCATAGGCGGGCGTGGCGGTAGTTTCTTCCTCAAGGGTAAAACGAAAGTTGCGTTCTTCGCCCTCGTGGGCATAAAGTGTGGGTGTTGTACCACCCTGCTGTAAGGCCTCACGCGTGAGTATCAAGAGTAAGTCCTTACATTCGCCTCCTGTAGCTACTACGTGTACCTCCGCCACACACTGAAGCGAACGTACGGCTGCTGCAATGTCGAGCATGGGTGAAAGTTTTATCATTACCACGCGGGCGCGTTGTAATAAGGTGTCGCGTAGGGCACAAACGTCAGGTTGGCAGTCCTCTATAAGTACTGTCTTACGTCCTGCCGTATCGCGTCGAGCGGGGTCGAGGAAGAGAAGACTCACCTCGTCGTCGTTTAGCTCGTTTTGTAAGTAGTCCACCCCATCAGCGCATACCACTTGTGCTTCGGGAAGTCCCAATAATGGTAAATTGTGGCGAGCGAGGTCGCAAAGTTCGGCTTGGCGTTCTACGTAGACGTTCTTTTTAAACAATGGTGCGATAAATGAGAAGTCTACGCCCAGTCCGCCCGTGAGGTCGACCAATGTGTGGCGTTCATCAGCAGAGAGCAGTCGGCTTACCACAGTGGCCTTATAGCGTGCAGCTTCTTCGCCCGAACACTGCTCCAAGGCCAAGCGGTGGGGATAGTGTAGTTCGTCAATAGCGGCCCAAGAGGGTACTTTCGTGCGTAATCGCATACGTCCTTCAGCTTGTAGTAAGAGAAAAGTGGCATTGGCTTCTCCACTTGAGGAGAGCCGCAGCGCTAATCTTGAAAGTGTTTCGTTCGTCTTTTTTGCCATAGGGAGGAGTTATTTACGCAAATATACGAACACGCCTGAACATTAACGTATCATCAACGAAATATTTAACGAAAAAAATGGTGGCTTATAACGTTAAGGAGTTAATTATTGAAGTTTATATATCAAGAAGAAAGTCTGTCGGTAATAAAGGATTTTTACTACCGACGAACTTGCCTGTATTTTTATCTATAAAGTTATCTTCTCTACAATACTTAAATACCGGTATTTTCTTCCAAAATCTCTTACATATTTTTACCACCGACGTTTTTCCTTTCATGTTTCATTTTCATGTTTCAACTCATTGAAAATCAAACGCTTCAAGAGATGAAACATTGGCGTTCAATGTTTCATTTTTGGTTTCAATGTTTCATTTTTTATTTACCACACCCCTTTCCCAAAAAACACAATGGGAGCGATTTAAAAACACAATGGGAGCGATTTAAAACCTCAATGGGAGAGAAATCAAACCCCAATGGGAGAAAC
>OGHM01000232.1_pt1 | contig 32819 bp, 24 predicted proteins | sample 1571531 | NCBI WGS metagenome assembly OGHM01 (sample SAMEA2582031, study PRJEB24529) | metagenome | biome: Human gut stool | place: China | collected 2011 | reverse complement strand
TACGCAAGGATGACGGGTTTACATTCAACAAAGATGCAAACACCGTAGTGTGCCCCAACGGGCACCTGGCAAAAAGCAAAAGGTATAAGAAATGTCGCAGAGGGCGTAGTGCAGCATGGGAGTACAGCTTTGATGTAAACAAATGCAAGGAATGTCCATTACGTAAGACGTGCTTTAAGGCAGGATCTAAAGAACGCACGTATAGTGTGAGAGAGCTGTCAGATCTTCACAAGGAATATATAAAATTCCAAAAGACAGATGAGTTCAAAAAGAAAATGCGGCAACGATATAAGATTGAAGCAAAGAACTCAGACCTCAAGCACAACTGCAATTTAGAACGTGCGGAATCATTTGGCATACATAGTTTGACGATGCAAACAGCATTGTCTGTTTTTGCATGCAATCTAAAGACTATTTTACGCCTAATTAATGCCCCAAAATAAGGAAATGACAGGATAGAAGTAACATATTACAAATATGAACTATAGGAATGCATATAACGCCATATAAGGCCATGTATTTTCCCAATTTCATATTTCTGAGGAAACGATTAAAGTCTCCCATACGAGCCTAAAAAAGCTCGAAAAGGAAGACTTTAACTCTATAAACCGCTATTTTATCAGCAGCCTCGTCCCCGCGTCGGCATTGCCAACTTGGGGTTCGATACCCCAAATTGGCAATACTTGAAGTATTGATATTCATGTATTTGTTAGTCAAGGCATCGAGCCTTGACTAACAAATGCCGACGCGGGGACGCGTCGCCCCCAGGTGAGGACGTGCCCCCCAATTAGGCAGACAAACTATTGCATTACTTCATATAATCGGGCAAAGGCTCTTTTACGGCCTCATCATATAGTGACCCTAAAAGCTGATGCAGTAAAGGAAGCAAGTATTTGCGCAGTACCTTTTCGTTCAGCTGATGCTCTGCCTCAATGCGTTCGGCATGATGATAGTATTTCATAAACGTATTGTAAGTGTTTATGGGATTAACTAACGTATCATTTATGCCAAAGAGCCCATAGCAAAGGTCTTTATCGTCGGAAGTGATACCGTCAAACTGCTTACGCTCCATTTGATTAAAGTGCTTCAACGTATCGGCCGTCACACGGAAGGTCTTCGCACTATCCTTTCGTCCATTCAACCATTTGTGTTCACCCGTGTGGAGCACTTTGCTCATTGTCGACATACGGAATGCTGGATTAACGCAAACGCGTAAATGACCATGCATCTGTTGTGCATACATACCGCCCATGCTGGTACCTACTATCACGTCAGGCTGCTCAGCCTCTACCAAATCCTTTAAAAAAGGCAAGGCCTCTTCAGGGTCAACAGGTATGTCGGGAGCTATCACTTCAGCCGAAGGCAGCATCTTACGCAACAACTGCACCGTGCCTGAGGCTCCTGACGAAGCAAAACCATGAAAATAAATCAGTTTCATATTTTGATGTTTTAATGTTTGGAGCTTTTAGATTATGAAATCCAAAAGCCACACAAACTTAATCATTCTTTAAACAATATTCCAATATCGTATCAATGCCACGTTGATAATCGTCTGACACGATGTCAAGCTTTACATCGGGGTCAATGCCCATTTCGGTGAGTTGCTGATTGCGATCATACATGGGGCAAGCTGAGAAGCGAATGCTCCAACCATTGGGTAGTTCAGCCGAGAAAGGCATACCTGCTCCCCCACCCGTTCGGTCGCCGACGATGGTTACTTGAGGCAATCCCTTGAGGAACATGACAAAGCTATTGGCTGCACTATAAGTACGTCGATTGGTCAATACATACACCTCACGCTGCCAGCGCAATCCCACAAAGGGTTTCATGCGAATGGGTTCAGCAGCCGAGAAAGCATCATGCGCCTTCCCCGTCTTGTGACACATATACCCCACCACAGTCTCTTCATTAATAAAGAGCGAAGCTAACTTCTCCGCAGCAGTAAGCATGCCGCCTCCATTGCTACGCACGTCAATGACCAAGCGATCACACGTGGCCAAGTAGCGCATCATCTCTTGTAGGTTGCCATCGCCAAAGTTGTACTCAAAGGTAGTGCAGCGCACATAGCCTACGTTATTCTTCAGTATGCGATACTTCAGTCCTCCCGCTTGCTGGTAGTCTTCTGCTCGTCCTAAGTAAATGCGTTCTAACGAGTCGCTTTGATTCATAGGATAATCGTCAAACCACCGACCGTAACGGCTCACATTGTGTGCAGCGGATAGATTGACATGACCGTCACGCAACTCATAAGTCATATTAGAGAGCACTTCAAAGAGTTGCTTATTGTTCATCGCCTCTGATATGCGCGGCCGATACGTGTCACGCACCTTATTCCAATCTAAGCCATAAACTTCTTTTTTATAATCAAAGAAGCAATAATGCTCGTCTAACACGCGCCAAAGGCTATCAAAGTTGCCTAAGCGATTATTGTCCTCCACCTCTTGCGTGACACAAGCTGTGAGGCTAAACAAGGCGACCATTATATGTGGTATTAAGCGTAAAAATCCTTTCATAATCGCTTCAAATTACGTACATACCCTATCATCAATGCGTTGCGCCATGCATGGCGTTTGAGTCCTCCCAATTGACTCTGACGAATGTCGGCTTGATACCCCACGCTGATGTGGCTACGCTTAATAGGTAGGACTACGTGCAACTGCGCACGCCCCGTTGGGCAATTACCTAAATGGGTAAAGTGTATAATGCCTGCGCTATGACCTAACGAGAATATCTCGTAATAGCTCTGACCATATTCGGGCGAGAACTGCACGCCCATCAGCTGCCCGTCGAGTTGTAAACGCACTGTGGCCTTTCTCTTAAAGAATGCGAAGTAATACTCTGCTATGCCCGAAGCCAACAAAGCCGTTCCCAATCGGGCTTGGGCTGGATTATTAGAATTACGAGTATTATAGGTAAATCCTCCCGATAATTCCATTAGTCCACCTGCTGCCAAGCGCCAATGGGGAGAGGGTCGCCAATTATAATGCCACCCTCCTGAGAAGCTAAGTTCGGCATCCATGTATTTGCCGTCATCGGTGGGCGATTGTGCATAGGCATAATGTCCGCCATACTGACCGCTCACCGTAACGTGGCGTTTGCCCCAATGTGCCAAACGCTCCGTGTGGTAATCAAAAGCGAAGTCTGTACCCTTATAAGTAAGAGGCGACAAATAGGTGTCTAACAGACTTACGCCACCTACGCCCCACTCCGTCAAGGTAGTTTTAATATGTTGATGAGCACTGTCGGCAGTCAAGGTGAAGGGTACGCTTTGCGCCTTGACTTCGCTAAAGGCCAAGGCGCAAAACAAGAGTTGACATATTATTTTAAGTCGTTTGCTTGAAGTCATGTAATGCTTCTACTTTTTCAGTCCTTTATAAGCTAAAAAGCCCACAACGACCACTGCAAGTGCTAAGAGTACGTAGCCTATTTCGTGACTACGGTGTGTTGCCAAAGCATAAACGTCAGCCGTAGTCTTTACGTCACTGTAACGGAAGATACCCCAACCGATGAGTGCCAATACGCTATTCCATACGCCTGCGCCTAACGTGGTATAAAGCAAGAACTTGTCTATTCGCATACCTGCCAATCCAGCAGGAATACTGATAAGCTGACGCACAGCAGGCACCAAACGGCCAAAGAAGGTAGAGGCTGCACCATGGTCACGAAAGAACGTTTCTGCTTTTTCTACCTTTTCACGATCAATCAAGCACATGTGGCCGATACGGCTATCGGCAAAGCGATAAATAATCGGACGGCCTAACCACTTAGCTAAATAATAATTGAGAAGTCCTCCTAAGTCGGCTCCTAACGTGGCAAACACTACTACGAGCACAATGTTCATACCACTCGTAGGATCCATTGCTCGCCAAGCTGCTGGTGGTACAACCACTTCTGACGGGAAAGGAATAAATGAACTCTCAATGGCCATAAAGAGGGTGACCACCCAATAGCTAAGGTGTTCGAGTACCCATGTAATTGCTGCTTCCATATTTTTATTTTTATTTTGGTAGCAAAGGTACACCTATTATTCTTTTCATACAACATTTATATTCCCCAAAAACGTATCACAAGGAGAAGAATTACAATTTATCTGCCTAATTGGGGGGGCGGGTTTTCAACCCGCCCCCCCAATTAGGCAGATAAATTGCAGTTTATATTGTAATTCTTCTCCATTTTATCCGTTTATTTTCGTTTTTTTTATAAAATTTGCAAGTGAAGTATTCCATTAAAAAGAATGCGAACTTTTTACCATTAAAAACATCTAATATTAACTCATATTTTTCTTCAACACATGAGAAAACGTATCTTACCATTGCTGTTAGCTCTCTGCGGAACGGCCACAGCATCTTGGGCAGACACGCCAGTGAAGGTCACTACAGTGACGAACGATGCCTTTGCTGAAGGAACCCATTGGTACTATCTGAGTATCGGTACGGAAGGTTACCGCATCTCTGACAACCGCAACAACTCGTTTATCACCTTAGGCGGCACACGTCGTGGCACGGCCGACAACGTATGGTGCTTCGTGGGCAACGAGACTGACGGCTACATGATTTACAACATGAATGCTGGCACTAAGAAGGCTCTCGCCGCACCTACCGAAATGAAAGGCGATACGGGAGCTGATTCATACGCTCACTTGATGTCGGTTGACAACCTTCCAACTGGCTACACCAACCGTTGGGACATCAAAGCGGCTCCTGCATCGAATGGTGTTAAGAATGGCTTCTATATCAGCGAACATGGTGCTGACGCCAAGACATTGAACAACCGCAAACGCAAGTTGGCTTTTTGGTCAACGGGTAAAGATGGCGGTTCTACAATTGCTATCACGCCTCTCGTTGACGAGACAAACGTGGGCGAGATGACCATCGACATGACGACGGGTACATTTACTGCGTCAAACCCAAACAAAACTTGGCACAAGACGTGGACCTCTAACGTGGCTGATAAGCCCGTTATCACTTTTTCAGCCGATAACAACGACATGAGTTCGAACTCGGACGACAATACGATTAATATGTGTCCAGGTAATATGAACTCTAACACGGCTACTTACACTATTGCCTCATCGGCTGCTCAAATTATGCGCTACTCATTCACCGTAGCCAAGAAGACGGCTTCAAGCACAAAGATGACGCTTACCATCAACGGCAAGGAGTACGACATGACTAGCGGTTCGCAGACGATTAGTGTAACACTTCCAACGAGTGCTACGTCCACTTCATTCAAACTCTATGGTGCAAAAGCTGCTGAGGGATTGAAGATAACCAACTTCAAGGTAGAATACAAGGCCAATGCTGCTTTCTCACAAGAGGTGAGTCTTACTACAGGTTCGGGACTTAGCACCTCTGCTTGGGCCAAAACTTGGACTTCTACTTCTAACTCGCCTACCGTTACACTCAGTACTACGGCCAATAACATGAAGAACGATGGTAACTCGTTCGTCATGGCTTCAGGTACCGATAAGAAATCTGTCTACACCCTCGCAACGAGCGGTGGAAACATCGAAAGCTACACTTTCAAGGCTGCCTTAAAGTCGGGTGCTACTGCTACGGACGTTAAGATTGCGGCAGGTGGTACAACCACTACACTCACTACTACGGCTCAAACGATTAGTGTATCAAACATTAATGCTGCAAGCACAACGTTTACGCTAACGGGCACTAACACCCCCGTTGTGATAACGGACTTTACCGTAAAGGGTACGGACGCTTCGCCGGTTACACTGTTGGTTGAAAGCGTTGAACCGCAACAAGACCTCTTGGTATGTACCTCTAATCCTAACTACCGCATTCCTGCCATTGCACAGGCTAAGAATGGCAATCTCATCGCCGTGAGCGACTACCGCTTCTCAGGTAATGACATCGGTAGTGGCGCACTCGACCTCCGCGCACGCATCTCGAAGGACAATGGTGCAAACTGGGGCGACATCGTAACGATTGCAGACCACACTCAATATAATAAAGGTAGTGAAAACGCCACGGAGTTTATGCACACGGGCTTTGGTGACCCTTGTATCGTTGCCGACCGCGAGAGCGACAAGGTATTGCTGATGAGCTGCACGGGTGACATTATGTATTGGAATGGTACACGCAATAAGCACCAAGGCATTGCTCGCTTCTATAGCGAAAATGGCGGCGACACTTGGCAAAAGCCTGAGGACATCTCTGAAAGCATCTACAAACTCTTTGACGGTAGCCAGATTGGTGGCGCAAAGACGATGTTTATCGGTTCAGGCCGCATCTGTCAGAGCCGTATTGTAAAGGTGAAGAATTATTACCGCCTCTACTGCTCTATCATTATGAAGGATAACAACTCGGGCAATACAAGCCACAACTTCGTTATCTACTCTGACGACTTTGGTCAGACTTGGGACGTATTGGGGGGCCCTGACGTAGCTCCTATTAATAGCGATGCTGACGAACCGAAGGCGGAAGAATTGCCCGATGGGTCTGTTATCTGTAGTTCTCGCGTCAGCGGTGGACGTAAGTATAACATTTTCCACTTCACCGACATGGAGAAGGGCACGGGCGCTTGGCAGAGCGAATGCTACTCTAATAGCAGCAACAGCGGTGTAGTAGCTGCTGGCAACTCTTGCAATGGCGAGGTAATGATCATTCCCGTTAAGCGCAAGGCGGACAATCAGCAGATGTACCTCATGATGCAATCTGTTCCTATGGGGCCTGGCGGTCGCTACAATGTGGGTATCTATTACAAGGAACTCGCAAGCTATACTGACTTCGACACGCCTACTAACCTCTCAAAGGATTGGGACGGTCATCACCAAGCCAGCTATATCGGTTCGGCTTACTCTACAATGACGCTGCAAAACAACAACACCATTGGTTTCCTCTACGAAGAGAGTACCTTTGGCCATGATTACAGCATCATCTACAAGAACTACTCCATCGAAACGATCACGGATGGTAAGTACTCTTACGACAATACGGTAAGCCGCAACGAGTTTGTAAAGGAAGGCGTTGCTGCCAGCATAGACGAGAAGGTGGCTGCTTCTGATGCCTTTACTACCAAGACGGTGGGTTGCTATACCGAAGAGGGGAAGGCTGCTATTGAAGAGGCTAAGACCACTTACGAAGCCAATCCTACTGACGAGAACTACGTGGCACTGAACACTGCTGTTGCCAATGCTGATCGCAACGAAAGCGTGCCTTTGAAAACGTTTAAGATTCGCAACAAAGAACGTTCAAGCGGAACGCTCTATCTCACGGCTACAACTGACGGACTTACGGCTAAGACGGCTGCTAATGGTGGTGAAAACACGAAATTCTGCCTCGTACCTGGTTCGAAGAGCAATACGTATCGTATCTATAGCCCGACCGTGAAGAAGTACATTGGTCGTACTTTGGCTGACGAGACGAAAACTCCCTTGGTTGATAGCTTTGACGAGGCTTACGACTATCGCATTGACTTGAACCTCGGCAACTTTACCGCAGCTCTCGTTTGTACGAATCCTACCAATGGTTCTCACGCTGCCCTCCACCTTGCTGGTGACAACACACGTATTGTGCCTTGGGGTAGTGATGCTGGTGCTTCACGTTGGTACATAGAAGATACTGACCTCGAAGCTGATATGTATGCACTTTCGTTCAGCGCAAGCGACTATGGTACGCTTTATATGCCAAAGGCTTTCGTTATGCCTGAGGGCATCAAGGGCGGTGTAGTAACGCCTACGGCTGACGGCATTGCCATTGACTACTGCTACAACCCTGGCGAAACGGTACCTGCCAACACGGGCTTGCTCCTCAGCAGTACACAGGGTACGCTCAAGGAATTGCCACTGATTAACTCGGTAGCACAGGCGCAAGCACGTAGCAATGAGAATAGCACTTCTTCTGTTGAGAACTATCTACACGGCACAGTGAAGAAAGAGCTTACCTCTGTAGACGGCAGTGATGCTTACTCTTTCTACAAGTTAGCCTATGGCTCTACCGAAGCTCACCGCAACGTATTAGGTTTCTATTGGGGTGCTGAGAATGGTGCTGCTTTCACCAACGCTGCTTACAAGGCTTTCTTGGCCTTGCCCCACACACAGACAGCAAGTGCTAAGCGCGGCTTTCCCTTGGAGGACTCTACGCTTACGGGCATCAACAACGCTACTGCTAATGGGAATACTCCCGCTGCCTTCTACGACCTCCAAGGTCGTCGCCTCACTACCCTCCCTGGCTCAGGCATCTACATCGGTAGTGACCACAAGAAGCACATCGTTGTGAAGAAGTAACAACCGTTACCCTTCTTTGATAAACTGCAATTTGTCTGCCTAATTGGGGGGCTAATTGGGGGGCGGGGTTGTAACCCGCCCCCCAATTAGGCAGATATTTATCCCCCTCTAACACAAAATAACTGCCTACCTAACGCGTGTGCGTTGGATAGGCAGTTATCTATTTCCTTCTTTAAGTAGAAGAAGTTAGTCTTCCTCTACGGTGTCCCATTCGTCAGCCCAACCGCGCTCGTCAGAGAGCTGCTCTTTGCCGGACACTTCATCGTGTAAACCACTTACACCCAAAATCTGTGACTCCATCTGCAAGCGAATAGCGCTTGCTTGCGGAGTTATATAAGTCTTTTTCATATAGAGATTTATTCTAATTTCGTTATTCTTACTTTACCAATACTTTCTGACCATTCATGATGTAAACGCCCTTGGCTGCGCCATTCAAACTATTGATGCGACGGCCGTTGAGGTCGTAGATAAAGTTTGATTGAGTAGCAGACTTAACAGTGGTGTTAATACCTGTTGTTACACCATGAGCGAGGTCTGCAAGAGAGAAACCACGGCTTTGGCTGAGTAACGTCTCACTATCGAGTGCAAGGTATGCTTTGTGAGCGCCATTGGTAAAGGCTGCACCATTTTCGCTGCCCCAATAGAAACCAAGGTTGTTACCCTCGTTGTTATATGAAAGCTTGTAGTACTTCACATCTGTTCCGTCAACGTAGGTCGTTTCTGCCTCGTCTGAACCATGAAGTTTATTCTTGGCAGGTGTCAATTCTGTTGATTCAGCTACAAGTGTATAGTACTTATTAGCTGCACCTTCTACGACCAAAGCTGTCTTAGCAGGAACAACAGCACCAGCAGCGTAGGCTTCGTTCATAACAAGTGAAGTGCCTTCATTGCCCGTAATGGTATAACCCTTTACGCCCTCAGGCATGGTATAAGCCTTTGAAGAATAATAGGTGCCATAACCAGCTTCAGTAATCTTAAAGCTACCTACACCAGAGTAGGTTGAGAGTTCGAGGTCGTCGACACGGGCATTGCTCGTTAAATCATTTTTCAAAGTAATGGTGAGACTTGTTGCACCTTCATTCAAAGCCATGATGTATTTATGCACATATAACTTGTTTGAGCCTTCTGCATCAGCTGAAACAATTACTGCATTATCTACTGAAGCAGCAAATTGGCCTTTCGTTTGGTTAGCCTTAAACGTAAGAATCAAGCCCTCGCTCGCTCCCTTAAGATCATTAATTGTTATGGTAAGAAAACCTTTACTAGCGACAAGGATTTCTGGACTTTCACCACCCGCAAGTTTTTCGGTAAAAATTCTAGTACCCCTTCCACTAGAACCACTACAAACATACGTTGCATTTTCACCTTGAGTTGGCTTTGCATCCTTGCTCAACCCACTCCAATCTTCCGACCAAATAACAATAGGAGCATCACCTTGTTCGGTATAAGTATAAGTAGTAGAAGCAACACTACTATTTTTACCATTTAACGAAGCGCAAGCCTTCAATGTTGTTGTAACAGCAGGAATAGATACACCCTTGCTCGGATAGGTTTTACGAGTAGTTGAAGAGGTGGGATCAGTGCCATCTAACGTATAGTAAATGGTAGCCCCCGTAGTTGTGCAATCTATTGTAGCCACAAAAGTTGTGTTAAACTTTTTTGAAGCAGGAGTGATCGTAGGAGTGGCTACAGAAGAAGCAAAGGTTACTTCAATGGTTTTGATTTTGTAGTGGCCCTTAGTTTTAGGTTTTGTAAAAGTAACTGATTGCGTTTGTTTTTTTGCATCAGCAGTCCAAGTATCAGAACTTGCAGAATAAGAGCCTGAAGACAAATTATAACCTGTATCAGTAGAGGGTTTATCACTTCCACTATAGGTAAATACGACTTTAGAGATTATCTTAGTTGAGCTACTAATAGTCATCTTATTACCACCATAAATACGCACAGCAGATCCATTGTCGTAATATTTAGCACCAACGAAAGCAATTGAAAAGTCTTCACCCTTATAAGAGGTAACAGAGGCTTCATTGCTATACCCTTGATCAGCAAACACAACCTTTTCGGTTGTCTGTGCCCAAGTTTCTACCCCCCCAACTATTGCCATTAGGCAAATGACGAGGAGCGTTTTGAGAGAAAGTAATTTTGTTCTCATAAAGCTATAAAGTTTTTTAGTTAAATACACTGCAAAGGTAGATAGATATTTAAAGAATTACAACTTATAAAGCAGAAAGAGAGCAAATAAAAGGTAAAAAGGACGAGTTTTTACTTACTTTATGTAAAATAGTCCACCGCTATGGGCCTAAATCATTACATTTGTTGCAACAACAATAAAAAAGTTACAAAATTATGAAAAAGCAAGAACTCATGCAACGTGCTATTGACTTGGCCGTTGAGAATGTGCGCAATGGGGGTGGCCCCTTTGGTGCAGTGATAGCTCGTGGAGGTGAGATTGTAGCGGAGGGCGTTAATCGCGTCACTTCACAACACGACCCTACAGCCCATGCAGAAGTGCAAGCTATTCGTAAGGCATGTAGCAAACTCAATACATTCGACCTCACAGGCCTTGACATTTATGCTTCATGCGAGCCTTGCCCGATGTGTCTAGGTGCTATCTATTGGGCGCACCTTGACCACCTTTACTTTGCTGGCACAAAGGACGATGCTGCCCGCATCGGTTTTGATGACGCCTTTATATATAAGGAACTTCCCCTCCCCATTCACGAGCGGAAACTCCCCACTGAGGCGATGATGAACGCTGAAGCACAAGCCCCCTTCGTAGCTTGGCAGGAAAAGGAAGATAAGGTGGAGTACTAACACTTATTATCTGCCTAATTGGGGGGCGGGTTTTTAACCCGCCCCCCAATTAGGGCTGTTTATCGGCGTATCAGCGCTGAGAGAATGTACATCTGCATCATTGACACGGCACGAGCGTTCTCGCCACCATTAGGAATGATGATGTCAGCATACTGCTTAGTAGGTTCGATAAACTCATCGTGCATGGGCTTGAGCACATTGCGATACTTGTCAATCAACATCTCAAGCGGATGGCCACGTTCGGCTATATCGCGCTCAATCACACGCAATAAACGTTCGTCGGGTTCAGCATCGACAAATATCTTGAGGTCCATAAGGTCGCGCAACTGCTTGTCGTAAAGCGCCATGATTCCCTCTACGATGATTACATCATGCGGCTCGACGTGTATAGTCTCTTGCTGACGCGTACAAGTGATATAAGAATAAGTCGGCTGCTCAATCGCATGGCCATTGCGCAACTCCTCTATTTGGTGAGCCAAGAGCGGCCACTCAAAGGCATCAGGGTGGTCGAAGTTGGTCTTCTTACGCAACTCTTCTGGCACGTCCCACTGTGCATTATAATATGAATCTTGCGGAATGACGGCCACGGTGTTGTCGGGCAAAGTGTTGACAATCTTATTCACTACCGTCGTCTTACCCGAACCAGTGCCGCCCGCTATACCTATAATTAACATATTATTCTGTTTTTCGTTTTATTTAAATAAGGGGACAGTCCTTATCAGGATTGTCCCCCCAATTGATTCTCATAAAAGGAGAGAAGAATTAATATTCCTCTTTTGTTGGATTATCCTCGCTTTCAACATCGGCTTCTGCTTCTGCTACCGTTTCAGCCTCAGCGGCCTCTTTTGCATTTTCGGTTTCAGTAGTATTTTCCTCTACGGTTGCTTCAGCCGTTGCGGGGGTTTCTTCTTGTTCTTTTTCCTCCTCTTCCACCTTATCATCAGCCTCTGCCTGTTGTGCAGTCGTTGATTCTCCATAGGGAGCATGATAGCGTTCGGGGTGGAGCATCATGTCGTGCAGATTGTGCAGCTGACGGTTATAGGGTGAAAGTTTCAAGCCTTCTTCACAAATCTCCAAGGCTTCTTCGCCACGTCCTATCTTGTTGAGCGCAATGGCCTTCTGCCATAGATAGAACACTCGACGTGAGAGGCTTTCGTTTACTTGGGGAATGCTTAGCAATTCATCAACAGATGCTAAGAATTTATCATAATCTTGAATCGGCAAGTAATAATTCAACGCCAAAAATTGCTTCGTAGTCAAATTGCTTGACAACAAGTGTTGATGGGTAGTAAAGAAGTCGGCCGCCTTTTGGCGTACACTCTCTTTCTCTTCCTCATTAGTAGCTTGCTTAAAGCATGATACGTAGAGTGTGAGCAAGTCCTTCACACAGCTTTCGGGCTTTTCGTTAGCTTCAAGTGCCTTGAGATAAGTCTCTTCCGCCTGCGCATAGTCCTTATTTAATAAGGATTTTTTAGCTTGTACATAAAGCAAGCAAGGATTATAGGGTTCAATATCACCACGCTGGTGTTCCCCTCCTACCGTAGGCAATACAGACTCAACATCTCCCAACAACTGCTTGGCATCAGCATTGTCAGGGTCAACTTGAAGGATGTGCTCTAACAAGCCCTTTGAAACGACATATTGGTGGGAGTCGAAGCTATCCTCTGCCAGGGTGTACACATCGTTAATGGTGTGAGGCAGGTGAATGCAAGTAGCTATGCGACCTTGGTTATTTTGACCAATAGTGTAAACGACCTTTGTGCCCTTATAAAGGCGGTTAAATAGTTCGGGGTCAACAATTTGTTGTACATAGAAGTAAAGATCAGAGTCGGACGCATAGTCATGAATAAAGCCGTAACGCTTCAAGGTGTTGAAGTAAGTGATACGACCTGTAGCACGCACATAGGGCGGACGGTGTTCGAAAGTATTATAGTTTTGTTGCCTACCCTCATTTTCATCCTCATTGTTGCTGTAATTATTATCGGTATTATCAGCAGCGGTAGTGGTGCCTCCTTCGTTCTTGAAATAACGACGACGGCCATAATTAGGATCGATGCTGGCAAGGTCGATGTGCCCTACGACTTTGGGTTCGACCACGGGAGCTGCCCCCGTGAGAGAGTCAGCCGACTCTACCTCTTCCTCTTCACCCAACACGTCGCGCAGCGTAGTGGCTGTTGAGGACTGTTCTTCTTCATTATAGTCATCTTCTTCGTAGTTCTCGTTGTACTCAGCAGAGTCGTCAGCAAGTACGCCTGAATCGTGTAAGGAATCATAAACAGGAGCCTTCACGGCACGACCGCCGTTAGCAGGCACCATCTTAACAGGACTCTCAGCACGGAAACTACGAATATCGTTAGCTGCAATGCCACAGATTTGGCCATTCGATTGTAGTAAGACAATGTACTGGCCTGTTACATACTCAATTTGTCCGGTGACAATACCTTCACTACAAGTGATTTCAATTGTGTCACCTACCTGATAGTTGGTTTTGATAAATGTTAGCATAATGTTTACTTCTATTATTTGCACATTACTGAAATTTTGCTGACAATGGAGTAACAAACTGATCAGACATCGTTTACATCAGTTCTTTCATTATCATAAGAATTTCATTAACGCACAATACATATAAAAATCCTTGCAAATATAGTATTTTTTAAATAGAAATATATGTTAACATCTACTTTTTTTGAGAATGCAGAAGAAATGGCGCTCTGAAGAGCAAAAGCATTGCATTTCAAAAGAAATTTGTACATTTGCAGCTGCTATAGGGTGCAATGATTTACAAAAAATGGGTCGTTGCTCCCCCTTAACTTATGTATCTATACAAACTGCATATATGACAATAGACGTAAATCCGCAAGCTTCGTTCTCACTTATTGCCGACTTTGACGGCAATATGGACGAATTGATGCACACTCCTTTTGACACGACACTACCTGCAATAGCACTGCGCAACATGATGCTCTTCCCCGGTGTGGTAGGTTCTGTTGCGGTCAACCGCACGATGAGCCTAAAGGTGGTCAACCAATCGCTCAAGAAGGGAAGCCTCATCGCCGTGTTGGCTCAGAAGAACGCTCATGTGGACGAACCCGAACGTAAGGACTTCTATGACGAGGGCGTAGTGGCACGCGTTATGCGCACCATCGACCTGCCCAACCCCATGGGAGGCAAAAGCTGCATGGCTATACTCCAAACGTATGGTCCTCTTAAATTGGAAAAGATCACGCGTCGTAAACCTACGATGCGCGTTGAGGTGTCGCCCATAGAGGAGGTGATTTACGATAAAGACGATGAGCAATTTAAGGCCGTGGCCGATGCTTGCCGCGACGGCATGGTGAACTTCTTACAGTTGAACGACGGCCCACGCTCGGAGGAGGCTACGTTTGCGGTCAATAACATTTCGCACCCCGTATTCCTTGTCAACTTTATTTGCTCTAATATGCAGTTGACACAAGACGATCGCTACAAGTTGTTCCAAATACATGATGTGCGCGAGCGCGCTATGCACTTGTTGCAGATTATCAACCGCGAAGTCCAGTTTGCGCAGATTAAGCACGATATTCAAAACCAAACGCGTCGCGACCTTGACCAGCAACAGCGTGAATACTTCCTTCACCAACAGATGAAGAATATTCAGAGCGAGTTGGGCGAGGACGGCAACAACGACGCTACGGAACTGGAGGATAAGGCTTCAAAACTATATATGCCGACTAAAGTGGCCGAAACGTTCAAGCGCGAGGTGGAGAAGTTTAAGCGCATCAACCCGCAGTCGCCTGACTATAATATGCAGTTGAACTACCTGCAAACGATCGTCTCACTGCCGTGGGGCATCGATACGAAGGACAACCTCAACATTAAGAATGCGGAGCGCGTATTAGACCGCGACCACTATGGCATGGAGAAAGTGAAGGAACGCATTTTAGAACACTTGGCTACCTTGCGTTTCCGTCGCACTGAGAAAGCTCCCATACTCTGTTTGGTAGGCCCTCCGGGAGTGGGCAAGACTTCGCTCGGCCGCAGCATCGCCGAGGCTTTAGGACGCAAGTATGTGCGCATCTCATTAGGTGGTGTACACGACGAGGCCGAAATTCGTGGTCACCGTCGCACCTACATCGGTGCTATGCCTGGCCGTATCATTAAAGGTATCATGAAGGCCGAGACGTGCAACCCCTTGTTTGTGCTCGACGAGGTGGACAAGGTGTCAGAGAATAATTACAATGGCGACCCTCATAGTGCCTTGCTCGAAGTATTAGACCCTGAGCAGAACAATGCCTTCCACGACAACTTTATCGACCTCGACTTCGACCTCTCGAAAGTGTTCTTCATTGCCACGGCCAATAGCTTGCAGACCATTCCCCGTCCCCTACTCGACCGCATGGAGATAATCGACGTAGAAGGCTACCTCACGGAAGAGAAGAAAGAGATAGCACGCCGCCACCTCATACCCAAAGAACAAAAAGAATTTGACTTTGGCGAGGACGGCAAACTGAAGTTTACGCCGGCTGCGATTGAATACGTAATCGAGAAGTACACACGCGAGAGCGGTGTGCGCCAACTTGAGAAGCAGTTTGACAAGATATTCCGTAAGGTGGCTTATCTCACCTCTACAAGCGATGACGGCCGCATGCCCTACGCTGGCCAAAGCATTAAGCCGGCTGATATCGAGACGTTGCTCGGTAAACCTATCTTCAGCCGCGATAAATATCAAGGCAATAAGTATGCGGGCGTCGTTACGGGCTTGGCTTGGACGGCCGTGGGCGGCGAGATACTCTTTATCGAGACCAGCGTGAGCCGCAGTAAGGGACCGAAGTTGACACTAACGGGTAACCTCGGCGACGTGATGAAAGAGAGTGCTGTGTTGGCCTTAGAATATATTAAGGCGCATGCCGACAAACTCCATATCGATTATCGCGTGTTCGACCATTGGGGGGTTCACATTCACGTGCCCGAAGGAGCGACACCGAAGGACGGTCCTTCAGCGGGTATCACGATTGCCACTTCGATTGCCTCTGCCTTGACGCAACGCCGCGTGCGCGACCACATTGCCATGACGGGGGAGATTACGCTGCGTGGCCGCGTATTGCCCGTAGGAGGTATTAAGGAGAAGATATTGGCCGCTAAGCGTGCTGGCATTACGGACATCATGATATCGGAAGAGAACCACAAGGACGTTGACGAGATTAACGAACGTTACGTCGATGGCCTTACCTTCCACTTCGTCAACGATGTGCAAGACGTATTGCGCTTTGCCTTATTGGACGAGAAGGTGGATAATGCGATCGAACTCACCATACCTAACGACACGACCAACAACGATGCGCCCTCTCAACCCGAAACGGACAAGAAGGTGGCTGTAAGATTGTTGAAAGAAAAGTAAAGTGAATGTGCAAATGGGAAAATGTGCAAATGATTTAATGTATAACATACCGATTTGGACATTGCAAACAAAGGCGACCATTCACACATTTGCACATTTGCACATTCGCACATTTGCACATCACAAAGCATTTGCACATCCTCACATTTGCACATTTGCACATTTGCACATTCACAAAGCATTTGCACATTCCCTACCCATGACCTACGAATTACAACATACCGATGGCAGTGCCCGCGCTGGCTTAATCACGACTGACCACGGACAAATACATACGCCTATCTTTATGCCCGTTGGCACATTGGGCAGCGTAAAGGGTGTTCACCTACGCGAAATCAAAGACGACATCAACGCCGAAATCATATTGGGCAATACTTACCACCTCTACTTACGTCCTGGACTTGACATTCTGGAGCGCGCTGGTGGTTTGCATAAATTCAATGGCTTTGATCGCCCCATGCTGACCGATAGCGGCGGCTTTCAAGTATTCTCACTCTCTGGCATACGCAAACTGAGCGAAGAGGGGTGTGAGTTTCGCTCCCACATCGACGGTAGCAAACACTTCTTCTCGCCTGAACGCGTAATGGACATTGAGCGCACCATTGGGGCTGATATCATGATGGCCTTTGACGAATGTCCTCCTGGCACAGCCGACTATGCCTACGCTCGCAAGAGCTTGGACTTAACGCACGGTTGGATGAAGCGTTGTTGGAAGCGCTTTCACGAGACGGAACCGAAGTATGGCTATAAGCAAGCACTCTTCCCTATCGTTCAGGGGTGCGTCTATAAAGACTTGCGCCAAGAGAGTGCCAAGTTTATGAGCGACTTTGGCGCAGAAGGTTATGCCATTGGCGGATTGGCCGTGGGCGAACCTGCTGAGAAGATGTACGAGATGATTGAGGTAGTAAATGACATTCTACCCACCGACCGCCCTCGCTATCTCATGGGCGTTGGCACTCCTGTCAACATTCTCGAAGGCATTGAACGCGGTGTAGACATGTTTGACTGTGTGATGCCTACACGCAACGGACGTAACGCTTGCCTCTTTACGGCTGAAGGCATTATCAATATGCGCAATGCGAAGTGGGCTGATTGCTTTGAGCCGGTCGACCCCATGGCGCACTGCTTTGCCGATGTGCAATACACCAAGGCTTACCTCCACCACTTGTTTAAGGCCAAAGAGTTATTGGCCATGCAAATAGCCTCTATCCACAACCTTTCGTTCTACCTCTGGCTGGTACGCGAAGCCCGTAAGCAAATCCTTGCCAATAACTTTGGCCCTTGGAAACGCGAAATGGTCGTTAAACTGAGCCGTAAGTTGTGATTTTCTTTAGTTGACGAGTTGACAAGTCAACAAAACAAGTCTTCATAATAGATGTCAAAAAAGTTATTGTCGAAAATACGTAGCTACTTGTTCAAGCCGCTACATCGCTCCTCTAAGAACGATGCGGAGCAAGCGATAGCCCCCGCAAGCAGCAAGCCCCAAAGCAGCCGAGGCCGCAAGCCTCTGCTCGGACGTTTGGACCGCTACATCATGCTGAAGTTTATCAGCACTTATATCTTCCTACTGGCTATCATTATCATTATCGCCGTTATCTTCGACTATAATGAAAACATTGACAAACTCACGCAGAGCCATGCTTCGGGCATAAAGATAGCGCAATATTATTGCAACTTCGTGCCTTACTTCCTAAACCTCTTCAGCCCACTCTTTATCTTTATTGCCGTTATCTTCTTCACCTCTAAGTTGGCCGACAAGAGTGAGATTATAGCGATGAAGAGTACAGGTATGAGTTTTCGTCGTCTGCTGCGCCCCTATATGGTCACAGCCGCACTCATTGCTTCATGTACCTTTCTCTTAGGTGCATACGTCATACCGAAGAGCAACGTAGAGCGCGTCAATTTCCGTAATAAATACATCAAGAAGCGTACTGACATCACCTCTATTGACAACATTCAGATGCAGGTGGACACGGGCGTAGTAGCCTATATCACTCACTTTGACAATACGACGAAGAGCGGCTACGGCTTCTCACTCGACAAGTTTGTTGAAAAGAAGCTGGTGTCACATCTCACAGCACAAACCATACAATACGACACGCTGTCTGACCACCGCTTTTCGTGGACACTGCGTATGTACGACATTCGGACGATGAAGGGTATGCGCGAGGTGTTAGAACATGGCGAAAAGATTGACACGACCATTTTCATGGAACCCAAAGACTTCTTCTACGTGGTCAACCAACAAGAAACGCTCACCGTACCACAACTTCGCGAATTTATTGAACGACAGAAGATGCGTGGCGCACAGAACATGAGCATATTCGAGTTAGAATATTACAAACGCTTTGCAACTCCCTTTGCGGCCTTTATCCTGACGCTCATTGGCGTTTGCCTCTCAAGTCAAAAGCGCAAAGGAGGTATGGGTATCAGTTTGGGAGCAGGCTTAGCCCTAAGCTTTGCCTACATTCTATTCCAAACGGTATCATCGTCGTTTGCCACCAACGCTGGCATGGAACCTTGGATTGCCGTATGGCTGCCTAATATTATCTTCGCATTCATTGCGTTTGGGCTATATATTAAAACTCCGAAATAGGAATAATGCAGGTCGATGTGCAAACGCATTATCAATGTGCAAATGTGAGAATGTGCAAATGTGCAAATGGTCGCATTTTATTGCTGAGTTCTTTTTCACATAAATCATTCGCACATTCGCCGATAGGTGTCAATTACATTATTACATCATCACTACAATGAATGAAAACGACTTAACAAATAATACTGCACAAACACAAGAAGATAAAGAGAAAGAAAAGAAAGTCACCGAAGTATTCTTCGAAGACCTCGACCTCTCTGACAACGTGTTGGACGCACTCTACGATATGCGCTTCGAGAAGTGTACGCCCGTACAAGCTAATTGCATTCCCCCAATACTTGAACACCATGACGTGTTGGGCGTAGCACAAACGGGTACGGGCAAGACGGCAGCTTATCTATTGCCTTTGCTCACCTTGCTCGAACGCGACGAACACCCTGCCGACGCTGTGAACTGCTTAGTAATAGCTCCCACACGTGAGTTGGCACGACAAATCGACCAAGCCTTGCAGGGCTTTGCTTATTACACGAACGTGAATGCGGTAGCCGTATATGGTGGTAACGACGGTGTGCGCTACGAACAAGAACGTAAGTCGCTGCAAGCTGGAGCTGACATCGTATTGGCTACTCCTGGCCGATTGATTACTCACCTTCAATTAGGTACACTCGACTTGAGCCGCACTACTCACTTAGTGCTCGACGAGGCCGACCGCATGCTTGACATGGGATTTGCCGACGACATTCTGACGATTGTAAAGCAGATGCCTGAGTCGCGCCAAACGATTCTCTTCTCGGCCACGATGCCTCCCAAGATAGCAGAGTTGGCTCGCAGCGTGATGCATGACCCTGTGGAGGTAGAGATTGCGGTTTCAAAACCTGCCGAAAACATTCAACAGAGTCTCTACATCTGTCACGAGGGTGACAAACCGCTCATTCTGAAGAAGGTGTTCAAGGAGCAACCGCCTCAGCGCGTTATTCTCTTTTGTTCGTCAAAGCAGAAGGTGAAGGAATTGGCCATTATCTTAAAGCGACAAGGCCTTAACGCTCGCGCCATGCACTCCGACCTCGAACAGGCGGAACGCGACGAAGTGATGAACCTATTCCGTGCCCACAAGATTGACCTCTTGGTGGCCACCGACATTGTGGCTCGCGGTATTGACATCGATGACATCACGATGGTGATCAACTACGATGCACCTCACGATGCCGAAGACTATGTTCACCGCATTGGCCGCACCGCACGCGCTGGCCGCGAAGGCCGCGCCATTACGCTGATTGGCGAAAAGGACCTTTATGCGCTCTCTAACATTGAGCGCACCTTGAAGATTAAGATACCTCGTGCTGAACTGCCCGAAGGAGTTCGTCCGCCTCAAACTGAAGCACAACATGGTCGTGGGGGCCGTGGCCGCAATGGTCGTGGGGGCAACAACAATGGACGCAGAAGAAGCAATGGCAATAAGGAAGAGGGAAAGAAAGAGACGGACAGCAAGAACCGCAACCAACAAGGTGGTGGAAGCCGTGACAACCGTCAGCGCAATAGCCAACGCAACAATGGTAAGCCACACGGCAAGAGCGACAACCGCCCTGCTAACAAACAACGCCCACCCAAAAGCGGAGCTGGACGCAAACCTGAATAGATTACGGGATGTCCTAATCATTCGATTTTCAGTTTGAAGGTTATGAGGTTATAAAGTTACATTACGTTGATAAACAACTAAACGAACTTTATAACCTTATAACCTTAAAACGTAAATGGGGCTATTTTAGAAATAACCCTACGATAATTCATGTTTCAAAAAAGCGCAAAGCGCACCCCTCATTCTTTTCTTTCACAAAATCATGTATAAACTACTATTATCGTTTTGCTGTCTCTTCTCGTTCTTAAATGTTTTCGCCCAAAGTTTGACCCCCGCAACGCGCTTTCACGAAAAGGACAGTCCCTTTACTTTCTACAACAACAACCTCCTGAGTGGCTTTCTACAATCGACCTCGAACGACAACTTAGCCAACGGCTTTCTACAAATCCCCTTTGTGGGTGACCCCTTATTGGTCTACGTAGGTGAAAAGGACTCTACACAATTTATGGCCTACGCCTCTGGCTACACACTCCAGCAGCCCCAACCCAATACGTACAAAGTCGACTATACACGCTATGGCATTATGGCTAACTTACAGAACATGCCCGCCTATTGCGTTCAGCACTACACCTTTCCCGACACAACGGCCGATAAAGGCTTTCTGTTAGACATTGACAATGCGGGGGGGGGGCCACAGAATGAGGACATGAACGTCGTGTTTATTGACAAACGTACCATACGCGCCTACAAACGCAGCGAAAAGGCAGAGAGCGGTGTGCCCGACCTTTATTACGTAGCCCACTTCTCTCACCCTTTTACAAAGTGGAACGTTCGACGCGAAGTGGTACGCTTAGAGAATGGACAACGCGAAAGGCGCTGCAAGGCGGCCTTTATGTTTGAACTGCCCAAGTCTGAAGTGCTGACCGTCACGTCGGCCGTCTCGGCCGTTAGTACCGATGCTGCCTACGCTCTCGTACAAAGCAATGGAGCCAAAAAGCACTTTAGCGACAAGCGCCAACCCAAACCGAAGACGGACGACAGCCGCTTATTGGCACAAAATCGTCCTTCGCCTCAGCAACGCACCTCAACGACCAAGGCGCACCCCCACGCCACCGCTTCTACGGCTAAACCGACTAAGCCCACCACTGCTCCTCAAGAGCAGCGCATCGTAAGGCAGCCTTCGAGCAACGTCTACGCACCTACGAAGTGGCTTGAAATTGCTACTCGTGATGCTGAACTGCAAGCGGCCTTTACGGCTGCGCTCAAACAGTTGCAGCGACATCATCTAAAAGCCAAACAGGCCATTGATGCTTTATCCTTTATTGACGCTATCACGCCACTCTACCCTACTGGCGCTACAACTGACGCACAAGAGGCTGACTCCGTATTACGACAGACAGCACAAGCACTCTTTACTGGCCAACAAATGACAGACGCGCAAGCCGCATGGTTTATCTTCAACGCCTTAGGATTTGTACCCGACGCCAACAATCGTTTCCGCCTTGTTCGTCCTCTCTTCAACGTAGCTACGCTGCAATTGCCACGCACGCGCCGACTGATTATTCACACCAAGAATAATACGCCACGCAACTGCCACATCAAACAGGCGATTTTAATGCACCAGCCTCTTACGTCTGACACTACATTCTCACGCGAACAACTCATTAAAGGTGGCATTATGGAAATCAAGATGCAACCTTAATAGCAATGGTGGTGATGTGAGGGGACACGGCAGGTTTTCCTAATGGGGAGTGCGACGCGTCCCCACATCTGCAATGCCAAGATGAGGTTAAGAGCCTCACCTTGGCATTTTTTTAGAATGACTTAGAAATGGTTTTATTATAAGGCCTGCCCCCCCGTTTACGCAAAACCCTTGCCTTTTACTTTGCGCATTAATTCTAATTTGTTATTTTTGCAAGTACGTATAGCACATTTGCATCATATAGTGCAATTTCTTTAAAATGACATTTCGATGAAAATTAAACGCATATTTATCACCCTTTGTGCAGCCTGCGCTGTGAGCATGGCCAGTTTTGCACAAACAGCACGTCAAGTACTTGATCAAACAGCCTCCAAACTAAAAAATAGTGGTGGCATTGAAGCTTCCTTCGAAGGCACACAGTTTAAAGGCACACACGAAACGGGTACGGCTAACGGCCACATTCAAGTACAAGGCAATAAGTTTAAGATTGCTTCTAACGCACTGACCACATGGTTTGACGGCCGCACGCAATGGACACTGATGAACGGAAGTGATGAGGTGAACGTAAGTAACCCTACTGCTGCCGAACTGCAACAAGTCAATCCATACACGTTTATCAACCTTTACAAGAGCGGCTATAACCTCAAACTCGCCAACACGACTTACCACGGCAAGGCATGCCACGAGGTGCGTATGCAAGCACAAAAGCACACCAATGGCATTCAACTGGTCATTGCCGTTATTGACAAACATACGCAGTTGCCCTACTCCATTCGTATGAAGGACAACAAAGGCGAGTGGACGCGCATTCGCGTCAACGGTCTCCGCACTCACAAACATTGGGCCGACAGCAACTTTAAGTTTAACCAAAAGAATCACCCCGGCATCGAGGTGATTGACCTAAGATAAGATTTTGAGTTTAATGAGTTTATTAGTTTAATAAGCTTATAATCCTATTTTAACGCGTGCTTTCCAGCACGCGATGAAGTGAAGAAGCACTCATTCACCAACTCATAAACTTATTAACCCCATTAAACTCATTAAACTCATTAAACTCATAAACTCCCCATACATGTCACAAATAGAACAATGCGTCATTCTTGGTTCAGGCCCTGCAGGCTACACCGCAGCTATTTACACAGCACGTGCTGGACTCAAACCTATCATTTATGAAGGACTGCAACCAGGCGGACAATTGACGATAACTACTGAAGTAGAGAACTTTCCCGGATTTGCCGAAGGCATAGATGCCAACGAACTCATGGACAGTATGCGCAAGCAAGCCGAACGCTTTGGCACAGAAATCCGTACCGCTACAGCCACTAAGGTTGACCTTTCGCAGTCACCTTACACGCTCTGGTTCGACGACGATACACAAATTCAGACCGAGACACTCGTTATCGCCACGGGAGCTTCTGCCAAATATCTGGGTCTCTCTGACGAGAAGAAATACCAAGGCATGGGCGTAAGCGCTTGTGCTACATGCGACGGTTTCTTCTATCGTAAGAAGACGGTAGCCGTAGTAGGAGGTGGCGACACCGCTTGCGAAGAGGCCACCTACTTGGCAGGACTCGCCAAGAAGGTTTACCTCATTGTGCGCAAACCCTTCTTGCGTGCCTCAAAGGCCATGCAAGACCGCGTGTTCAATAACGACAAGATTGAAGTCTTGTTCGAGACCAACACGGTAGGTCTCTTTGGCGAAGACGGTGTAGAAGGTGCTCATGTCATTTATCGCAAAGGCGAGGCCAACGAGCGTCAGTACGACATCGCTATTGATGGCTTCTTTTTAGCCATTGGCCACAAACCCAACAGCGACCTCTTCAAGCCTTGGGTCAAGACCGACGAGACAGGTTACATTATCACCGAAGGCGACTCTCCCCGCACAGGCATTCCTGGCGTTTACGCTGCCGGCGACGTAGCTGACCCTCACTACCGCCAAGCTATCACCGCAGCCGCCAGTGGCTGCAAAGCTGGCATCGAAGTTGACCGCTATCTGAAAGAAAAATAGTAAATGTGAGAATGCTTGGTTAATGTGCAAATGTGAGAATGTGCAAATGTGCAAATGGTCGCCTTCGTACGCTATTAAAACATTCTTCAACCATTTGCACATTTGCACATTCTCACATTTGCACATTAACAAAGCATTCTCACATTCTCACATTCCCACATTTCCCCCCATGGAACGTCACCCCTTACAACCCTTTCTTCCCCCAAACGCTCACATCTTGATGTTAGGCAGTTTTCCGCCACCTCGCAAACGCTGGTCGATAGACTTCTTCTATCCCAACATGCAGAACGATATGTGGCGTATCTTTGGCCTCATCTATTTCAACGACAAAGACCACTTCATCGACGTGCCCAACAAGCGATTTGACAAGCCCAAGTTAAAAGCATTTCTAACCATGAGAGGCATTGCCTTGTATGACACGGCCTGCGCCGTCAACCGTCTACAAGACAATGCCTCTGACAAGTTTTTAGAAGTCGTTGAACACACCGACATTGACCACCTGCTCCGTCAGTTGCCCCAATGTCACGCCATAGTCACCACAGGCCAAAAAGCCACCGACACGCTCCGCGCCCACTTCAGCGTAGCCGAACCCAAAGTAGGCGAATACACCACCTTTGACTTCGAAGGCCGTCCCATGCGTCTCTATCGCATGCCCAGCAGCAGCCGCGCCTACCCCCTCAACATTCTCAAGAAAGCCGCTGTCTACCAACAAATGCTTCAACAAGAACAGTTGTTATAAGCAAGAAAACGTGTCAAAATAAGATGAAGTTGAAGTTTATCTTTTGATAAGATAGGCTGCAGCTCGGCAATACAAAATGAAAGTTTTCAGACTTTCATTTTGCTTTGCACTTTTGATCATAAAACAATCTAATACTTGACCATTTACTATGACGCTTATTCCCTCCTCTACTCCTCCACTCCCCGATGCGATTGGACACAGAATGCCTTTGCTAAAGTTTTTGCTACCTTTGGTAGGAGGCATCGCTTTGGCTTGGACGTGTAAGGACATGATCAATAGGTGGGAATGGCTGATTGCAGCACTGTTTTTTACCCTCACAGCTATAGCAGCTATAGTGGGGAAACGAAAATGGAATGGTTGGACCTCAGCTATTGCAATGACGTTGGCTCTTATTTGCATAGCTGGCGCATGGAGCATGCAACGCTACAATGAGATTGTCACGCATTGGCCGCAAAACGAGCAAGTATGGCTGGGACAAGTAGAACAGATTAAGAAGATAAAAGAATCACACACCACGGTCATCGTCGAAATTAAAAGTGATAAGAAGCAATACCATCAAAAGCGCATTCAAGTAAGTCTGCAAGGAAACGAAACGCTCAAGTTGCAAAGCGGAACGAACATAGCCTTTAAAGCAAGAATTAACGAAAAGAATCGTCCTGGCAACCCTGGCGACTTCGACTACGCAACTTACCTTTTGCAACATGGACTAAGTGGAAGCGCTTACTGCCACACAGCGCAATGGCAAATACTTACAATACCTACTACTTCTAATTGGCACACAAGGTTTCTCCACCTGCGCCAAAAGCTTGTCAATCAATATGCGCAATACTTTCACGATACCGACCTTTCACTCTTAGCAGCACTCACTTTAGGCGACAAATCACTACTTACCACCGAGACGCAACAACTCTTTTCTGACACGGGAACAAGTCACGTTCTTGCGCTATCAGGACTCCACATTGGCATTCTTATCAGCCTTTTCAATCTATTGCTACTCAAACGATTGCGCTACGGCTGGAAACATGGAGCGGCCACCCTCTTCTTATTAGCAGCCCTTTGGGGCTTTGTCCTATTAGCAGGAGCCCCACTCTCGCTCTTACGCGCTGCACTGATGTTTTCATTCATGCAAGTAGCACAAAGTCTACAACGTATCCACAGTCTTTCGCTCAACAATTTAGCCCTTGCAGCTCTTCTCCTACTCATCATCGACCCCTTTACTCTCTTCGACGTAGGTTTTCAACTCTCGTTCACGGCCGTGTTTTTCATCATCTCCTCCAATGACTATCTATGGCAGCGCCACCGCCTTCCGTTTTGGAAAGACGATATCTACCACTTTAACACACCACGAAGGGAGTTCTACACCCCCAAAGCCTATTTTCGTTACTTCACCCTCCCCTCATGGAAGTATCGTATCAAAAAGCACAGCTATAAAATCTTCCGTTCGTTTCTGATTCCCTTCATTTGCATCTCGCTCAGTGCACAATGGGGCACAGCGCCTTTGATACTACACTACTTCCACACGTTGGCTCCCTACGCATGGCTGGCCAACTTTATGGTAATACCTGCGGCCTATATACTACTTAGTGCCGCCCTACTGTTTTTACTATTACCCTTCTCTTTCACACAAGTGGCATTAGCCAAAGTGATAGAATGGACACTTCACTTGCTCACACAAGGGCTACAAGCCATATCGGAATGGCCTTTTGCTACTGAACGCGTCTACGCCACCTCCTTTACGCTTGTGTGTATATGGTTAGTACCCATATTGCTTTTCTTTTTCTTTGAAAAGCGCAAGACACTTACGCGCAAAGCGCTTCTTATCAGTTCCGTAGCATTGCTGATAATCAGCATCGGAGCTGAAACGTTCTCAACATTGACTATTCGCCGAATCACGCCCCGCATTTGCGTTTACAAAGCAACGCACACCAGTTTGATACATTTCATACAATCTAATGCTATCTCTTACCTCCTATCGTCAACCACAGCGGATTCTACACGATTGCGCATGACACCTATTGAGCAAAACTTCTTCATGCCCAACCACATCGCCTCTCCTACACTCATCACACAAAGTCAGGCCAGTTACCCTACACTGCAACGCGCCAATGGATTATTCCTATTTCATCACAAACGCATTGTCTATCTAAACCTACCATTTGCACTAAATGCGATCGGCCCCATCGATTTGCTTATCGTAGCTAAAGGAAGTCCTACAAACGCTACACAGTGGCTTGCCAACACGAGCATAAGACAAGTCGTACTCGACGGCTCTCTCACTTCACGTCAACGCAAAGTATGGGCCAAGGCTTGTCGCGCTACCCACATACCATACCATGATGTACTACAACAAGGTGCTTTCATTTGGACATTACCATAAAGGCGATTCCTAAAATTTGAGTTCCATAACGCATCGTGTGCACAAACTCAGTTTAATAAACTGCAATTTATCTGCCTAATTGGGGGGCGGGTTTGTAACCCGCGGCAGCAGCAAGCCTTGAATATCTACTTATAGTCGCTTAGCGCGAGAACATACATAACATACTTACTGAAGTTCGGATTTAGCAAGGGCGGACTGAATCATCGTGCAAGGCGAATGCAATCAAGCTTGCTTGAATTGCTGAGCCGCAGCCGATGATGTCAATAAAAGCCCTTGTTAAATCCGAAATTAAGATGAGCTTTTGCAACCACATGCCCACGAGATAAAAAAGTAGGTTACTTAGGAGACTCATAATCCTTTTTTAGAGAAAACTTGAGTTAATATAGCGTTCTCCGCCTTTGCTGCGGCTTAGTTCGAGATTTTTTCCTTATCTAACAAATTTATAAGCTAACCGTACAACGACTTTCCGAAAAAATGATTACTTTTACTCATGGTTGTTTTATTTATTTAGTTGCTTAGAGGCGAAGGAGACAATCCAAGCATCGGTATTCTTCTTTGCAAGGACAAAGATTCGTCCGTTGTGGAATGGTCTTTGCGTGGTTAATGAAATGTCAATGTGTCTTTAAAAGCTGTTGTCCTTGTTTCGTTGTTTGAGATAGAACAGATACAATTTCTTTCCTATTTTGTCTTTACTGAAAGTACGCTCATGCTCAATCGGAATTGTGGATAAGCGCACCTTGGCAATGCCGTCCTTTATCTTCTCAAACTGTTCTGGCGTGATTTTGAATTGAGCCGTAGAACTGATTTCCGTTACGGGACAAACGATGTTGCCTATTAGTACACCTGCTGATTCTGAGCCATTGCTAATTAGTGAGCCTTGTAGCTTTATCACTTCGCCGTCAAAATTCTTGATGAGCATTGTTGACTCTTTCAAGAAAGTCAATCTGTCCGATTTCACTGTGGCAATGATATAGTAAACGGAATCCTGCCTTGTGACACTATATTTCATGCTGCAACCCTCTGCTGCCAATAGCTTGTAGGAGTAGCCAACAGTTTGTGCCCGGCTAACAAAGCAACAGAGCAAAACTACAAGCATACATGTCAATCTAATCTTCATCTTCTGCCTCTTTTCCCTTTTGTAATTCAAAAAACTCTTTCTGCTCACGGATTTCTCGGCTCAACTCTTCTTCTGTAGGAAGATAAGTAAGATACTTAGCGGCAAAGAGCTGCTTGCTGTCTTTCAATATGGAATAACGTGCAAGATCTTTGCTAGTGTCAGAACACAGAACCAAACCGATAGTAGGATTATTGCCTTCCTCTTTCTTCAACTCGTCATACATTCTGACGTACATATCCATCTGTCCCACATCCTGATGAGTTATCTGCGTAGTCTTTAAATCAATAATGAGATAGGACTTTAGGATGATGTTGTAAAACACAAGATCGATATAGAAATCGCCCATGTCCGTCTTGATATGCTGTTGGCGAGCCACAAACGCATAGCCTTTGCCCAACTCCATGATAAAAGTCTGCAGATGATCGATAATGGCTGTTTCCAGTTTCGATTCACTATAGACAGGGTTCTGTGGTAATCCTAAGAACTCTGCTATCACAGGATTCTTGAGATAAGAGAATTTGTCTTTTTCGAAATCTGAAGTCAGCGAACGCATCTCGTAACTTACCTCCTTGCGCAGATGCTCAGGGGTTTGCAACAAACGATAATAGTATTGTGAGGAGATATTACGCTGCAAGGTACGGTAATCCCATTGCTCACGAGCCGCCTCCTTCAAATACCACAACCTTGCATCCGCATCTTTTACACGCAGTAAGCGTTCATAGTGAAGCCATGATAGGTTAGGATAGAATGGTATCGTAGATTCGTCAAGTGGTGCTTGACGAATTGGTTCGTCTGTGAGTTTGAATTGGTCAAGCATTGCTTGACCAATTTGTAAATTGCTGAACATCAGGTAAAAAGAGCGCATGTTCTTTATACTTGTCAGTCCGAATCCCCTGCCGTATTCTTCAGTAAGGGTTTGGGAGGCCAATTGTATGACATGTTTGCCATATTTCGCACGTTCCTTTCCATTTTGTTCCTGTGTCACGATACGCCAACCGATAAGCCAGTTGCGAACCACCAATAGATGGTCTGCACTGCGATAGGCTTGCCGACGTGCTTCACCAGCTAAATGCTTCAAGTCAGAGACAAAGTTTTTCTCTGGTTGAGTCAGCTTTTCTGTTATGTTTGTTAATGCAGATTTTTCCATACTCAAGTTTCGGATTTAGAGTTTGAGGCTGAGTTTATCGCATAAAAAAAAAGGCTTTGAGTATTTCCGTATATCACTGAAAATGAGCAACTTAGATATGACATAAAAAACAAAACTCAAAGCTATGAGTAAAATTACAAAAATTCCGTCAGAGATTCGCAACTTTTCAGTAAAAAACGTCGCAGTGCCGTTATAGACTCATTTACGCACCTACTTGAAAGTGTCAACTTGGACTGTCACTCCTTTATCCGTGGCACTAATCAATACTTCCCCACTTCGCTTCAAACTTACGTTTCTTCTCAGCCAATCTCTGCAAGAACTGTTGGTGGGCTTCACTATTGGGATTGATCGGACGATGCTGCATATCGCGCAGTATGGCACTGCGTTCGCGTGCATAAGCCGTAAGTTGCGGTGTAAAAGCCCAAGTTGTGAACTGTTCCCACACATAATCAATGGCCTGCTCTGAAGGGTGGAGCATATCGGACGCATAAAAGCGATAGTCACGCAACTCATCGGTAATGATTTCGTAAGCAGGGAAATAACTTACGAAAGAGCCAAAATCTCTACACAGGCTATCAATCAGCAGTAGCAATCGTGATTTGCTCAACGCATTTTCATGCATACCATATTTTGCATAACGATAAGGACTTAGCGTAAAGACCACCTTTTGCTTAGGGTAGTCACGATGATAGGCTGAAAGAAACGCTGTCCACTGTGCACACAATGTATTCCAATCTGCCACTTCTTCACGGAAGAGACGCATCGGCTGCTTGTGACAGTTGGCCACGCAAACATCACGATATTCGCCTTCGCGCAGACAATATACATGGTCGGTACTAAACGTGATGAATAGTGCATCGGCGCGCCGCACAAAATCCGCCGTGAGTTGCCATTCCTCACGCAACATCGTAGCCAACGCAGCACGCGACGAGGCCGTATATTTTGTAGCATAATCCCAATGTCGCCATTCGTCACTATCAAGTTGAAAAAAGCCCGCTTCGCTGAAAGGCTTTACTACATCATCAGCTAAATAAGTAGCCAACACATTACGTATGCTCACGGGATTATAAAGTGTACCATGCGGATTGATGCACACCTGATTGGAAGGTAAACACGCAGCCAATCGCTGTCCCACATGGTCGGCAAAGCACGAACCTATAAATAATACACGCGACTGCGGCAGGAGTTGTAAACTACTTTCAGGCAGTTCTACTGGGGTACGAAAATTCATAACACAACAAAATAAAAAACGCAACCAAACTGATAAAAGTTTGATTGCGCCAAATAAAAAAAGATTGTTGGGGTATCCGGACTCGAACCAGAAAAGGCAGGACCAGAATCTGCAGTGTTACCATTACACCATACCCCAAACACTAAAATTAATTATTCGCTCCCAAATCATAAGAGCAAACAAGCATTGAAAATCTCGTTGGGGTACCCGGATTCGAACCAGGAAAGGCAGGACCAGAATCTGCAGTGTTACCATTACACCATACCCCAAACTTGGGTGTAAACAAGAGAGCCTCTCTCGAATACGAGTGCAAAATTACGGCATTTTCTGAAAACTGCCAAATAAAACTAACTTTTTTTAATCACGCATATACAAGGAAACTGCAATCTCTATACGTTTACAAAAACTTTGTTTTATCTTTCATGTTTCATTTTTCTTTGTAATAAGATGAATATCAACTATTTAGAAAAGTGAAACATGATACTTTCATGTTTCATTTTAAGTTTCATGTTTCATTTTTTAAAACACTGAGGGAGCGTGTTATCGCTCCCTCAGTGTTTTTGAATCGCTCCCACAGAGGTTTTGAATCGCTCCCACAGTGTTTTTTAATCGCTCCCACTGTGTTTTTGGAGATGAAACATTGAAACTAAAAGTGAAACATTGAAGCACAATGTTTCATCTCTTGAATGCGTTGATAATCAACAAGTTGAAACATAAAAATGAAACATGAAACATAAAAATATCAAAGGTAAAATATACGTAAGTAAAAGTGACGATTTTACCATCAGGTGCATTTTCCTAGATTTGAGGTCACCTCATCCTTTTACCGTTTATAGTCTATGCTACTTTTCTTCCCTATTTACCAAGAGACTTGAACATCTTGGTGATGCACTTTTTCTTCTGCTCCATGTTTGGGTGAACATAGAGATTAAGGGTTGTTGTAATATTGGCATGACCGAGCAATACACTTACTGTCTTGTAATCGCAGTTGCTTTCAATGCAGCGTGTTGCAAAACTATGGCGTAGTCCGTGATACTTTAATCGAGGAATGTCGAGACGCGCCATCAACCGATGATAGTAGTTGCGATAGGTGCGTGGTTCGGTTGGCTTTTCTTCATTGGTCAGCACATAGAAGTCTGTGTTTACCACCTTTTTCAGTGGTTTCACCATCGCCAGCAGTTCCTTGTTCATCGGTATCTCACGGCATGAGTTCTTGGTCTTGGGTGTGTTGATGACCAACTCTGTGTACTTGCGTTCGCCCTCCACAATGTAGATGCGCTCAATGGTGCGACTCACGGTGATAGTACCATTATCGATATTGATGTCCGACCATTTCAAACCACAAATCTCTCCGATACGCAAGCCAGTGGTCAGACTGATATAGATGCCGAGGTTACGGAATGTGAAGTTCTGTTTGATGAAATCGAGGATCTTCTTGTGGTGTGCCACCGTCAGCACCTCAATTTCCTTGTTAGTCTCTGTCGTGGGGTACTTGATGTCCCACTCGCAATAGTTCATCCATTCGTTCTTTACTCCGAACTTCATCACCATTTTCAGGACAATCAGAATATCCTTCACGGTCTTAATGCTTAGCCCGCCATTGAGTTTCTGCAAGACAAACTCCTGCACAAGTTTCTCACTCAGAGTCTCACAATCGCCAAATGATGGCAGAATGTGGTTCTCCAAAATTAACACATAAGCAGCGTATGTGGACTGCTTTACGTAGCGTTGCTTGTCACTTTTCCAAGCCAACGCAATTTCTCTAATTGTTTTTGTTGTCATTGTAATCCTTAATTTTGAAGGTGTACATAATAATTAGAGAAAATAAGCCTCTGATGTCCCAAATCTCAGATTCCCGGAGTTTCAGGGGGAGTGGGTAAGAATGAGATT
>OGHM01000231.1_pt1 | contig 32861 bp, 29 predicted proteins | sample 1571531 | NCBI WGS metagenome assembly OGHM01 (sample SAMEA2582031, study PRJEB24529) | metagenome | biome: Human gut stool | place: China | collected 2011 | reverse complement strand
TAATTGAACATTAATTATTTCATTAATTTTTATTCTTGTTCTATTCGACAAATTGCTGTTTGTCGATCTCCTGCTTCATTCAAATTTCTCGTTAAAATTCAAAAACTAAAACATTTTGCGTACACCCTATGAATATAATGTTTAAATTTGTCGGCAAATTAAACTATAATACAACTGAAAGTATGGAAAATATAGATTGGGCAAGCCTAAAGTTTGGGTATATGCCAACCGACTATAACGTGCGTTGCTATTATCGTAATGGCAAGTGGGGAGAAATAGAAGTATCTTCATCAGATGTTATCAACATACACATGGCGGCTACAGCCCTTCATTACGGACAAGAAGCCTTTGAAGGTATGAAAGCCTTCCGTTGCCCTGATGGTAAAATCCGTGCATTCCGTATTAAGGACAATGCCGAACGTTTGCAAAGCACTTGCCGTGGCATCTTGATGCCCGAACTTCCTACCGAACTCTTTGAAGAAATGGTAAAGAAGGTTGTGAAACTTAACGAACGTTTCGTTCCTCCTTACGAAAGTGGAGCTTCCCTCTACATTCGTCCGTTGCTTATCGGTACAGGCGCACAAGTAGGCGTTCACCCTGCTAATGAATACCTCTTTATGATATTCGTTTCGCCCGTAGGTCCTTACTTCAAGGGCGGTTTCGCTACTAACGACTACGTTATCATTCGTGAGTACGATCGTGCAGCACCCTTAGGTACAGGTCGTTATAAAGTTGGCGGTAACTATGCAGCCAGCCTCGCTGCCAATAAAATGGCACATGACGCAGGTTATGCTTCAGAGTTCTATTTGGATGCAAAGGAGAAAAAGTACATTGACGAATGTGGTGCTGCCAATTTCTTTGGTATCAAAGAAGGTAAGTATATTACCCCCAAGTCATCATCTATCCTCCCTTCTATCACCAATCGCAGTTTGCAGCAGTTAGCAAAGGATTTAGGTATGGAAGTAGAAGTACGTCCTATTCCCGAAGAAGAACTTTCTACCTTCGAAGAAGCAGGAGCATGTGGTACAGCAGCCGTTATCAGTCCTATTCGTAAGATTGACGACCTTGAAAATCATAAGAGTTACGTCATCTCAAAGGACGGAAAACCTGGGCCTTGGAGTGAAAAACTTTATACACACCTTCGTGCTATTCAGTATGGTACAGAACCTGATGTTCATGGTTGGACAACAGTGATTGAATAATAAAGTTTGGTAAACAATCTGTAATAGAATGTGCAGATGTGAGAAAAGTGCCTTTTGACAATTTGATTGCATCTGCACATTCCTTATATATTAGGTGTAAGACATGAAAAAGTTATCTCATTTATTGCTTGTTGTTATGGTGCTTTCTTCGTTCAGCACCTTCGTGGCTTGCAATAGCGATAAGAAGAAATTAGAAGATAAAGAGCGTGAACTGAGCGAATTACGCCAATTGGCTGAACTCGATAAGAAGGAAATGGAAAACCAATATGCTGAGTTTGCCAGCCAATACGGAGAATTGAAAAAAGGCGTGAAAGACGACTCACTTGTCAATCGCTTAAATCAAGAGCAAGCCCGTGCAGAGGCTTTGCTCAAAGAGTTGCAAAATACCAAGGCCAGTAGCTCGGCTGAAATCTTGCGCTTAAAGCGTGAATTGGCCACGGTACGTGCCGTATTGCGTGACTACATTCGCCAAGTAGACTCTTTACAGCAAATGAATCACGCACTGATAGGTGAACGCGATTTAGCACGTGCTGATGCAGAACGTGTGCGTCAAGAAAACTCCAACATTCAGGCCGAGAACTCTCACCTCAATGAACGAGTAGCCATTGCTGCGCAACTCAATGCAACGGGCGTTTCAGTTGCTCCGTTGAAGAAGAATGGTAAGAATGCCAAGAAGAGTAAGGACATCGCTCGCTTTGCCGTATCGTTCACCATTACGCGCAACGTAACAGCAGCGGCTGGTAATCGTACTATCTATGTACGTTTGCTCAAACCAGGTCAGCAAGTGGTTAATCAGTCGGGTAGTTTCCATTACGAAAATAAAACAATCGGTTATTCTGCTGCTAAGACAATAGAATATACCGGTCAGGAAGCTCATGCTACTGTCTATGTGCCAGTAAGCGAGTTCTTAGGGGGAGGTACCTATTCCGCTTACATCTTTGCCGACGGACAAATGATAGGTTCGGGTAGTGTAGCACTGAGTAAATAATGTTAAAAGGCTTAACGAAAATAGATTCGTTAAGCCTTTTATCGTTATGGGCGTAAAAAGGCTCTGCAATGATTCGTGTAGAAACAATATCAACTGCAATTTATCGACTTTATCCACATGATGCGTTGTTATAGAACCCAAACTTTGGAGTTCTTTTCTTCCCTTCAAGTGCTTATGATAAGCGTTTTTATTTTTTTAGGTGTACAAAGCCGATAAAAGCCAAAAAAAATGAGTAAAATATCGGTCATTGTTTTTTTAAGTATTATCTTTGCCCCGTAATAAAAGTCCGTATGCAAAGCGTATGTGGCAATTTAATTGAAATTCAATAACTATAATTTCTACAAACAATTAATTTTTACAACAATGGCAACTACAAATGCTAGCGCACCCAAGGGTGCACCCAAACAACAATCAAAGGGCTTTACCGGCATCAAGTCAGGTTTCGCCGTAATCATCGTATGTTTCTTCATTGCTTTGGCACTCTACCTCTTCGGTGCTGGTGCACTCAGCAACTTCAAGGGTACAGAAGGTGACCCCGCAATGTTCTCATTCCTTTCTGATAACACATACGAACCTGCAGGTATTATCGGTACAGTCTACAAAGGTGGTTTCGTTGTACCTATCATCTGGACTTTGTTCGTAACCGTAGTAGCTTTGGCTATCGAACGCTTCTTCGCTATCCGCAATGCTTACGGCCGTACAAGCTTGACTAAGTTCGTTGCCGATATCAAGGTAGCTCTCCGTCAGAACGACCTCGTTAAGGCTCAGCAACTTTGCGACAAGCAACGTGGTTCTGTAGCAAACGTTGTAGGCGCTACACTCCGCAAGTACAAGGAAATGGAAGAAAACACCGTTCTTACTAAGGAACAGAAGGTGCTTTCAATCCAGAAGGAGTTGGAAGAAGCTACCGCTCTTGAAATGCCTATGATGCAAGAAAACCTTCCTATCATCGGTACTATCGTAACACTCGGTACTTTGATGGGTCTGTTCGGTACTGTATTGGGTATGATCAAGTCATTCTCTGCAATGGGTGCAGGTGAAGGTGGTGCTGACTCTTCAGCACTTTCAGTAGGTATCTCTGAGGCACTTGTTAATACTGCCTCTGGTATCGCAACTGGTGCGCTCGCCGTTATTACTTACAACTACTACACTAACAAGATCGACCGCTTGACTTTCAGCCTCGACGAAGTTGGTTTCACTATCGTAGAAACTTTCTCAGCAACTCACTAATCGCATAAAAAGGTATTTAAGACATGGGACGTTTTAAAATCAAAAAACAAGATACGTTCATAGACATGACGCCTATGAGCGATGTCATGGTCCTGCTGCTTACCTTCTTTATGTTGACTGCAACTTTCGTTAAGGAAGAACCGATTAAGGTGGTAACACCTGGATCTGTTTCTGAAATCAAGATTCCTTCTACCAACTTGCTCACTATCTTCGTAGAGAAGAACGGCAAGGTGTTCATGACAATGGACTCTCCCGAAGGCCTTACTAAACTCGCTGATGCGATGAACGAGGCTGGTAAGTTGAGCCTTACGCCACAGGAAGTGAAGGAATTTGCACAGGCTCCTACATTCGGTACACCACTCAACACCATTCATGGTTGGTTGGCCAGTGGCGACAACAAGAATGAATTGCTCACTAAGAGCAAAGAAGCTGGTATTCCTTGCGACAGCGTAAACAATGAGCTGAAGACCTGGGTAAGCACAGCCCGTGAGGCGTGTGGCGAGAATATGCGTATTGCAATCAAGGCTGATAAGTCTACTTCCTACGCTGTAATTAAAAGAGTTATGGATTCTCTACGTGAGATTGAGGAAAATCGTTACAACTTGATTACCTCACTCAAGGGCGTAGAAAACTAAAATTTGAATGTTATGGCAAAATTAGGTGGAAGTAAACAAAAGAAGATGAGCTCGCGCGTGGATTTCACGCCGATGGTGGATATGATCATGTTGCTCGTGACATTCTTCATGCTTTGTACGACTCTTCTCAAACCGCAGACTATGGAAATCTCTATGCCTTCGGATAAGGAAGACATCAAAGAAGAGAATCAGAGTCAGGTAGCCGCTTCTAAGGCTATCACTATCCTCATCGATGAGAATAACACGCTCTACTACTTCAAGGGTAAACCTGATGGTGGTAACGATATTCCCGACGAAGGTAAATTGTTCGCAACTACGTATGGCAAGAATGGTCTCCGCAAGGTGCTCCTCGAGAGCAATCCTCAGGCTGTAAAGGCTGTACAAGCATTGAAGGACAAGTACGCTCGTATGGCGACCTCTAATGTACAACAGGAGCAAAAGCAGAAAGCACAGTATAAGGAAGAGCTGAACAAGATTAAGAACGCTGAATACACGCCAAGTGTAATCATTAAGGCTTCTGACAAGGCAACTTATGATAACCTTATTCAGGTGCTCGACGAAATGCAGATTTGCAGCATTGGTCGTTACGTAATTGATAAGTTTGCAGACGGTGACAGACTCAAGATTGAGGCTCTCAAGAACGGCACTGCGCAGTAATAACAATAAGCTAAGTATAACAATATGTCTAAAATAGATTTAGCATCAAAACAATGGTGTGACTTGGTCTTCGAAGGACGTAACAAGGAGTACGGAGCTTATCGTAACCGCGCCAATAAAGGCAAGTTCCAACTCCGTGCAATCATCATTGTACTCATTGCCATTGTAGCAGTTGCTGCTATTCTGTTGGCTAAGTCAGCAGTAGAGCAAGCATTGGCAAGTGGCAAAGATATGGCTTCTGAAGAGGTTACCGAACTTCAAGAATTGAAGAAGGACGAACCTAAGAAGGAACAACCTAAAAAGAAAGAACCCGAACTCGAATACGAAAAGCCTGTTGAGAAGGTTAACGTAAAGTCTTCTATTCAGTTCACTGTTCCTAAGATCGTTGAAGACGACAAGGTAGATCATTCTAAGGAACTCAAGACTCAGGATGAAGTTACCAAGAATAAGTTCGCTATCGCTGCTCAAGACTACACCAACCCTAATGGTGATAACAGCGGTATCAACATTGACGACTTGAAGGAGAACCAGCGTGCTGGTGGTACGACAGTTCCTCCCAAGGAACCTGAAGTAGTAGATAATGCTATCGTAGAAGTTCCAGCTACTTATCCTGGTGGTGAGGCTGCTTTGCTTCAGTTCGTAAGCAAGAACCTCGTTTACCCCGCTATCGCTCAGGAACAAGAATTGCAGGGTACTGTAGTACTTCGTTTCAAGGTAGACGTTGATGGTTCTGTAAGCGCTGTTAAGGTTGAGAAATCACTTTCTAAGGAATGTGACCAAGCAGCCGCAGCCGTAGTACGTAAGCTTCACCGCTTCGTACCTGCTAAGCAGCAAGGTCACCCCGTTCCTGTATGGTTCCGTCTCCCGATTCGTTTCCGTATTCAGTAATACACTTGAATTCGTATTATAATGTATAAGTGCAGCTAACGCAAAAGTGTTAGCTGCACTTTTTTGTGGCGCATGGTGTGTCAAAGATTTCTATAAACTAAAGTTCGGATTTAGATAATTTGTAGTTCACACACACGAATCTGAAACAGTCAACGCACGGTGTGTTGCAGAAATATTATTTTTTTTAGATGTTTTCTTGTAATGATTTATAATGCTGATAATCAAATGTTTATATGCTGTTTTGCGGATTTTCTTGAAAATATTTTTCAAAAAAAGTAGAGAAATGTTTGGTGTTTATGAAATTTGTTGTACCTTTGCACTCGCAAACGAGAAACAAGGATACTCGCAAGCTAAAGCATGGCGCGATAGCTCAGATGGTTAGAGCGCATGATTCATAATCATGAGGTCGACAGTTCAATCCTGTCTCGCGCTACTAAAGCAGTTGCAACGAAAGTTGTGACTGCTTTTTTTATTGACTTAATTGTGTTATGTTTTTGTATATTTTTGAAAACTGCAATTGGGCCTTTCCTCTTTACCTCTTCCGTGACCAGAGAAGGGAAACAAGTAATACTTACTGTTTGAACTTTCTGCTGTTTGTCAGTTAGAAGCGCAGCAAGTAAAGGGAATCTGTTCCCCCTCATCGGTCGGGGATGGGGTAGTGGAGAGGCCCATTTGCAGTTTACTTGTTCTACTTCACACGTAAAATATCCGTTAGGCGCGAAAAAAGTTGTATTTTTGCACAGATTAAACCAATAAAGCGAGGAGCCATGCGCTCAAGTTTGCTTTGTTCATAACAATGACACTCATTAAAAAGCTTGATATATATATATTAAAGAAGTTCCTGCTGATATTTGCCGGAGCCTTTTTTGTCGTGCTCTTCGTCTTCATGATGCAGTTTACATGGAAGTATGTAGACGACTTAATTGGTAAAGGACTTACGTTCGACGTGTTAGCTAAGTTCTATTGGTATATGGCTATCACCTTAGTGCGTGACTCTTTACCCCTCTCGGTGTTATTGGCTTCCTTGATTACCTTTGGTAACTTGGGAGAGTCGTTTGAGCTTTTAGCAATAAAGGCAGCAGGTATTCCGCTTATCCGTGTGATGCGCCCTTTAGCAATCTTTGCCTTGCTGATGTCAGGAGCCTCTTTCTACTTTCAGAATGTAGCTTCGCCTAATGCGCAGATGGAACTGAAGACCATGATCTTCAGTATGCGCCAGCAGTCGCCTGCGGTGGAGATACCTGAAGGCGTTTTCTATAATGGTGTGCCCAATATCAATATCTTCGTTCAGCGTAAGAATATTGAGACAGGCATGCTCTATCAAACCATTATTTATAAGACCGATCAAGGCTTTGATCGTGCTCAGATCGTTTTGGCCGACTCAGCACGTTTGGAGATAACTAAAGACAAAAAGCACCTTCGTCTTGAACTTTGGGACGGTGAGCAGTTTGAAAGTCTACAGTCGGCAGGTAGTGCACAAGCCATGATGCAAAATGGAGCACACGAACCCTTTGATCGCGAAACGTTCATCTTTAAGACGTTGCTTATCGACTTTGATAGCAACTTCAATATGATGGATAAGAGTTTGCTCTCAGGTATGGCCTCTTCGAAGAATATGCGCCAGATAGAGCAGAGTGTTGACTCTATGAATCGCAATCTCGACTCGCTTGGTAGACAGTATTACAAAGATGCACAACTTACTTACTATCGTCGCCCTAAAATAAGTAAGAACGATTCGTTGCAGATGATGCGTCTGTTGCAGGCGCGTACAGCAGCAAAAGCTGTCAACTTTGATACGCTTACATCGCGCGTGGGGGCTGACAGGATGCAGTTGGCACGCCAACAAGCGCTAACCACAGTCCAGTCCGCTACGGCAGACTTAGATTGGAAAAGCGTTAATACGAAAGACGAAATGAAAGACATACGCTCACACTGGGTAGAGTGGCATAACAAGATAACTTACTCATTGGCTTGTTTACTCTTCTTCTTCGTGGGTGCCCCCTTAGGAGCGATTATTCGTAAGGGCGGTTTGGGTATGCCGACAGTTATTTCGGTGGCTATCTTTATTGTATGGTACTTAGTCTATACATGGGGTATGAAAATGGCGCGTGAAGGCAATGTAAACATGATGTTTGGCATGTGGTTTAGCTCTATTGTGATTGCTCCCTTTGGCGTGTTCTTTACCTATAAGGCCAACAAAGACTCCGTGGTATTCAATATCGATGCTTATCGCCACTTCTTCAATCGTTTGTTGGGACTCCCGGCAAAGCGTCATATATTCCGTAAAGAAGTGATTATTGATGATCCACGATTGGACGTGCTTCCTTCTGAAATAGATACCCTCAAACAAGACTGCTTACAGTATAATAAACGGAAAAACCTCTATCGCGCTCCGAACTACATCAACATATTCTTCCGTTATCAAGAAGACACCGAAGTAGCGCGACTCAGTAGTCGTATGGAAGCTATTGTTGAGGAACTCTCCAATAGTAAAGACCGCCAAGTATTGGCCGAACTCAACATGTTGCCTATTCTCTTTACACAAGCACACACCTCACCTTTCCATAAACGTTGGCTTAATGTCATGGCAGGCGTGGTATTCCCCTTAGGTCTTGTGTTGTGGTTACGTATATGGCGCTTCCGCTTACGTCTCTTCCGCGATATGCGTGTCATCGTTCGCACATGCGACCGCTTACAGGCCGTATTGAATGGTACGTTCACGGCTGATGAAGGCGATGACGATGCTGTGGTATCGTCGGTAAGAGCTCAGACTCCTACTTCGCAGCGTCGAAAGAAAGCTTTGCTTTGGACGAAGCGTGTCGTTTTAGCTCTTGTTATCATCGCTGCTTTGTCGGCTGGTGGTTACTATGGTTGGAAAGCCTGGAAGCATCATCAGCGTACAAAGGGAGAAGAAAAGATTGAAAAAAACGAAAAAGGTACTCCAAATTCGTCAAATGCACCACAGAATGTTGACGACAGTGGAAAGGAATTACTACCTTTGCCCAAAGAAGGCGCACGCCAACTAAAATTGCCCGAACAGGCACCCGAATAGATTATTAACAAAGCTACTTGCATATACAAATATATGAGTTCATTTAAGCTCGCCTCCGTAGAAGAGGCCATTGATGATTTTAAAAAAGGTAAGTTCGTTATTGTAGTAGACGATGAAGATCGCGAAAATGAAGGCGACCTTATTCTTGCTGCAGAATTAGCCACTCCAGAACACGTTAACTTCATGTTACGCAACGGCCGTGGTGTGCTTTGCGCTCCTATTACAATCGAACGTTGCAATCAACTTGGATTGGAACATCAAGTGCAGACTAACACCAGCATGTTGGGCACTCCGTTCACCGTAACGGTCGACCTTCTTGAAGGTTGCACTACGGGCGTAAGTTGTCACGACCGTGCAGCTACCATTCGTGCATTGGCCAATCCCGATAGCCGCCCCGAAAGTTTCGGTCGCCCTGGTCACATCAATCCGCTTTATGCACAAGATCGTGGCGTCTTGGCGCGTGCAGGACACACCGAAGCAGCCGTTGACTTGGCTCGTTTGGCAGGTATGCAACCCGCTGCTTGCTTAATCGAGATATTAAACGAAGACGGCACGATGGCGCGTATGCCCCAGTTACAAGAATTTGCTCAGCGCGAAGGATTACATATCATCACGATTAAGGACCTCATTGCTTATCGTCTCAAGACGGAGTGTTTGGTAGAGCAAGGAGAAGAAGTAGACATGCCTACAGAGTATGGACACTTCCGTTTGATACCTTTCCGTCAAAAGAGCAATGGACTGGAACACATCGCCCTTATCAAGGGAGAGTGGAAAGCGGACGAACCCGTTTTGGTGCGCGTTCATTCTTCATGTATGACAGGCGACATCTTCGGTTCTGAACGTTGCGATTGTGGCGAACAGCTTCACAAAGCTATGCGCATGATTGACGAACAAGGCAAGGGGGTTGTACTTTATTTGAATCAAGAAGGACGTGGTATCGGTCTTATGGCCAAGATAGCTGCTTACAAGTTGCAAGAAGAAGGCTATGACACGGTTGATGCCAACGTACATTTAGGTTACGACCCCGACGAGCGCGACTATGGCGTGGGCGCACAGATATTGGGTATGTTAGGCGTGCACAAGATGCGCTTGCTCACCAATAATCCCGTAAAGCGTGTAGGCCTCGAAGCTTACGGCTTAGAGATTACCGAAAACGTTCCCATCGAAATCACGCCAAACAAATACAACAAGCGATACCTTGAAACCAAAAAGGTGCGCATGGGACACACTTTGCATTTGTAATTTAATTTGAAACGATTATGTCAGAATATAACAACTTCTATGGTTACGACCTTAATGCTGTAGAGCAGACACGTGAAACGAACACCACGTTGGCTTTCTCAAGCGTTGTGAACAAGGTGTACGTATGGATGACCATGGCCTTGGTGCTGACAGGCTTAACTGCTTACTACGTGGCTGGTAATGAAAGTCTGCTATACTCTATCATAGGCAATCGCGCTGTACTTTTGGGCATGCTCATCGGTGAGATAGCTTTGGTTTGGATACTTTCGGCCAACATCATGCGTATGTCATTCCCCGTGGCTGGTATCATGTTTGGGCTTTACTCTATACTGAATGGTGCCACTTTGTCGGTCATTCTATTGGCTTACACCATGGAGAGCGTGGCTACTACCTTCTTTGTTACGGCTGGCACGTTTGGTGCAATGTCATTGGTAGGAGCTTTCATTAAAAAAGACCTCTCAGGCATGGGACGTTTCTTGATGATGGCATTGATAGGTCTCGTCTTAGGCACGATTGTCAACATCTTCGTAGCGAGCACCACTTTTAGTTGGGTGCTTACCTATGTGGGTATCATTCTCTTCTGTGGCCTTACGGCATACGATACGCAGAAGATGAAAGATATACTCCGTGCGTCAACCAACTTAGGCGATCAAAATCTATTGAAGATTGCTCTCATGTGTAGCTTATCGCTCTATCTTGACTTTGTCAACCTCTTCCTTTACTTGCTTCGCATTTTCGGCAACCGCCGCAGTTAATATAATAAGGTGATAAGAGAATCATTCCTCCTCGAAATGCTTCTCTTATCACCTTTTTGCTTATTCGAAACAATTATAACAGTTGAATCAGTTAGGTAATTGTATATATTACCCTAACGTAAAACCTTTAAATACATGCTTTCAACACTTGTAAATCGTTTGGCTCCTTCAGCCACGCTTGCCATGTCGCAAAAGAGTGCAGAACTCAAGGCGCAAGGCGTTGACATTATCAACCTTTCAGTAGGTGAACCCGACTTTAATACTCCTGACCATATAAAAGAGGCTGCAAAGAAGGCCGTCGACGAAAACTATTCTCGTTATTCTCCCGTAGCAGGTTATCCTGCTTTGCGCAAGGCTATCTGCAATAAGTTGCAGAACGAAAACGGCTTGACTTATGCGCCCGAGCAAATCGTCGTGTCAAATGGTGCCAAACAGTGTGTTTGTAATGCCGTTATGGCGCTCGTTTCACCAGGCGAAGAGGTGATTATCCCCGCTCCTTATTGGGTAAGCTACCCACAAATGGTGCTCATGGCTGATGGTAAGCCCGTCTTTGTAGAAGCTAAGATTGAACAAGATTTCAAAATTACACCCGCTCAACTTGAGGCTGCCATTACGCCTAAGACACGTGCAATCATTCTTTGCTCTCCCAGCAACCCTACGGGATCGGTCTATAGCAAAGCTGAATTAGAAGTTTTGGCTGAAGTATTGCGCAAGCACGAGGGCGTTTACATCATCAGCGATGAGATTTACGAACACATCAACTACGTAGGTGAACACGCTTCTATTGCTGCTTGTGAGGGTATGAAAGAGCGTACGATTGTCATCAATGGCGTGTCAAAAGCTTATGCTATGACAGGTTGGCGTATTGGTTTCTTAGCAGCTCCGCTCGAAATAGCAAAGGCTTGCAGCAAGTTGCAGGGACAGTACACCAGTGGTCCTTGCTCAGTAAGTCAAGTAGCCGCTACTGAGGCTTTCGCAGGTCCGCAAGAGTGCGTAGAAGAAATGCGTCAAGCTTTCGAGCGTCGTAAGAATTTGATTGTGAAGTTGGCTAAAGACGTGGCGGGCTTTGAAGTAAACGATCCTCATGGTGCTTTCTACCTCTTCCCCAAGTGCAGCCATTACTTTGGTAAGACAGACGGTGAACGTGTCATTAAGGATTCTATGGACTTTGCCATTTATCTCCTCGAAGTAGGTCATGTAGCCACAGTCGGTGGTGCCGCCTTTGGTTCGCCCGAATGTTTCCGCATGAGCTATGCCACGAGTGACGAAAACATTGTTGAAGCTCTTCGCCGTATCAAGGAAGCTTGCAGCAAGTTGAAGTAATATAAACTGCAAATAAGCCTCTCCCCCTAAGCCCCTCCCCGAATAGGGAGGGGCTTAGGGGGAGAGGCTTTAATGTATTGTATTACCACTTCACTTCTTCATTCAGAATAACACCATCAGCAGCATCTTCTGAGGTGAATGTGTTGCCACGATATTGTACGCAGAGCATAACGAGTGGGGTAGTGCCATTGTTGCGTACCGAACGTTTTCCAGCAGGATTAACACGTACTACGCTGCCCTCAGCAATGGGGAAGACTTCACCGTCAACTTGGAACTCACCCTTCCCACTGAGGAAGAAGTAAAGTTCTTCGTGGTTCTTGTGCGTGTGAAGAAAACCTGATTCTGTGCCAGGTTGGAACACTTGGAATGAAAATTCACCACCAGTAGCGCCTAAGGCAGCACCGCCAAACACCTTGCCTGGTATCTTTACCTCAGGGCCGAGTTCTAATACATAATCGCCTAATTCGTTGAGTGCGCCTACACTGATAGCGCTAAAGTTTGCAGCAGAAGCAATGGTCTTAATCTCTTTCATTTTTTTGTAGAATAATGAGTTGCTATGAATAATGTTTACTAACTTTGTAAAGTAAGGTAACTTTACTTTTGATAGTGCAAAGGTAGAGCGTTTTCAAATAGCGTGCAAGACGTGACAAAATGCTTAGTAAGTTACCAAAAACTCACTTTTGGTGATTAACAACGGAAAACAATGGCAAAAAAATCAGAAAAATTTTCAATCGTTGAGATTTGCCCCATACGTAATGTTGTTTCGCGCTTTGGCAATAAGTGGGCGCTGTTGGTCATTCTCATATTAAGCGAGAATGGCAGCTGTCGTTTTAATCAGTTGGGAAAGTTAATTCCTGACATCTCAACCAAAGTTCTGTCCAACACTTTACGCACGCTCGAAGCCGATGGTTTGGTTGAACGTACAGTCTACCCAGAGGTGCCGATTCGTGTAGAGTACAAACTCACTGCGACGGGTACGTCGTTAGTGCCTATCATTCAGCAACTTACCAAATGGGCTAATAACAACCTAAAGTCAGTTATGAAACACCGCGCTGCGTTTGAGCGAGAAAATAGGTGATAAACTGCAATTGGGCCTCACCCCCTAACCCCCTCTCCTTGAGGAGAGGGGGACTGAAGTTACCTTTTTTCCCCCAGTTTCTTGCTTGAGATATTTCCTGAAAATGAACAAGAAAAGGTGACTTGTCCCCCCTCTCCTCAAGGAGAGGGGCTAGGGGGTGAGGCCGTTAGGGTGGTTCGTGGACTGTTCGACAATTTGCAGTTTATCTTTCATTCATATTCCCCATTTCAGAGATTATTTGTACTTTTGCTTCGCAAAAATGAGTCAAAGGGTGAGGCTCTGTAAAAAATCACTCATACCAATTATTATTAATAACAAAATGGACGACTATCACGCGGAAACCAACGATTGAAGCCGATCCGAAACAGGCTGTGCAAAAGGCTCATGTTAGCTGCGTACCCCTTTTTCGTATCGGAGGATACGTTGTGCGCATGTTACATGATTACCCGCATCACTTTGTAAACAACCTGTTTTTATGCGTACTTACTGGAATTACAACAAAACGCTACAAACCATTGACGAATGGGCACCCGACTGTTGGGTGCAGGTTACGTGTTCTACACCCGAGGACGAGGACTTCTTAATTAACGAACTCAAAATTCCTGATTACTTCTTAGACGACATCCGAGATAAAGACGAACGCTCACGTTATGAATACGACGAAGGGTGGTCGCTCATCATCTTGCGTATACCCTATGTGAAAGAGGTCGCTTCACGCACACCCCATACTACCATTCCAATGGGCATTATATTAAATAAAGGCGTATGTGTGACCGTGTGTAACTACGAGACGAATATGATGATAGACTTCGTTTCGTACCAACAAAAGCGCAATCAAGGATTTACCGACTCCGTAGACTTGGTGTTCCGCCTCTTCCTCTCCTCAGCGGTATGGTACTTGAAGCGATTGAAGCAAATCAATGTGTTGCTTGAAGAGGCTAAACGTAACCTTGATAGACAAATTGATAATGAAGACCTTGTTGGACTCTCACGTCTACAAGATAGTTTGACCTACTTTATCACTTCTATTCGTGGTAACGAAACGCTGCTATCGAAGTTGAAGTTTAAACTCCCTGTCGACGAACTCGATGCTGACCTCATTGAGGACGTAACGATTGAGATGAACCAGGCACGCGAGACGACCAACATCTACACCAATATTCTTGACTCTACCATGGAGACCTACGCCAGCATTATTAATAACAATATGGCGGGCGTGATGAAACAGATGACCTCCGTCTCCATTATCTTGATGTTCCCCACGTTGATAGCCAGTATATTTGGTATGAACTTGGTAAGTGGCATGGAAACCGTGTGGTGGGGTTTTCCCGTGGTAATCATCGCTTCGATAGTCGTAACAGGCATATTTTATGGCCTTTTCCGCTGGAAAGCTTGGATTTAATTCCTTTTGAACAAAGATTTTAAAGCAAAACCTTTGCAGAACAAAATAAAATAACTTTATTTGCATAAATAAACAGTGCAACGGCCACGACTTTGTGTTGGTGCTAAATGCTTATAGCCCTTACACAAAGTCGTGCATACGTTTCACACCAATCCTATAACTTATTTAATAAATAATAGCGCACTTTCACGACTGCGCTATTAGCGAACTGATCCTATCCTAATTATTATGGACGAAATCAAGAACACTGCTGAAGTGGAAGAACAAAAGGTCGTAACACCTGAAAGCACTTCGGCTGAGAACACTACTGAAGAGGCTATTCAGACTGCCACTTCAAACGAAACAACAGAAACCACTACTGCTGCTGAAAAGCCCGCTGAACCTAAGACAAAGGCTGAGGTGATTGAAGTGTTGAAGCAGATCGTATATAATGGTGGTAACGTAGAGCGAACTGAACTTGACCACCTTAAAATGCTCTACTATCGCTTCCACAATGCTGACGTAGCGAGTGCTCGCGAAAAGTTCATTGAAGAGGGTGGCAAAGCTGAAGACTTTATGCCTGCTCCCGACATGGACGAAGAGAATTTCAAGGCTCAATTATCGCTCATTCGTGAGATGCGCAATAAGGCGGCCGAAGCACTTGAGGCTGAGAAGCAGCAGAACTTGAAGCGTAAGCAAGAGATTATCGAACGTATCAAGGCTTTGGCTGCTACTCCTGAGGACGCTGATAAGGGCTACAACGAGGTGAAAGAATTGCAGACTGAGTGGAAGGAACTCAAGGCCGTTCCTGCTGAGAATGCTACAGAATTGTGGAAGAACTATCAACTCTATACAGAACAGTTCTACGACCAATTGCGCTTGAACCACGAGATGCGTGCCTATGACTTCAAGAAAAATCTTGAAATCAAGACCCACCTTTGCGAAGCTGCTGAAAAGTTGGCCGATGTAGAAGACCCCATCTCAGCTTTCCACCAATTGCAGAAGTTGCACCAGGAGTATCGCGAGACAGGTCCTGTAGCCAAGGAGCTGCGCGACGAGATATGGAAACGCTTCAAAGATGCTTCGACCGTTATCAACAAGCGCCACCAAGACCACTTTGAGGCTATCAAGGCAAAGGAAGAAGAAAATTTGGCTAAGAAGACAGAGCTCTGTCAACAAGTTGAAGCCCTTGAGTTTGACGGCTTGAAGACTTATGCACAGTGGGAAGAGATGACCAAACAAGTGTTGGCCATTCAGGCTGAGTGGAAGACAGTAGGCTTTACACCTCGTAAGGTAAATGCCGAAATCTTCGAACGCTTCCGCATGGCTTGCGACCGCTTCTTCCAAGCTAAGACGGCTTATTTCAAGGCTAACCGTGAGAAGTTGAATGCTAACCTCACAGCTAAGAATGCTTTGATTGAAAAAGCAGAAGCTCTGAAAGATAGCACTGATTGGGGCACAACGACTAACAAGTTTGTAGAGTTGCAGAAGGAATGGAAGGCAATTGGTCCTGTTGCTCACAAAGTATCTGACGCTATTTGGAAGCGCTTCAACGATGCTTGTAACTACTTCTTTGAGCAGAAGAATGCAGCCAATGCAGGTCAGCGTAAGGAAGAAGAAGCCAACCTTGAACTCAAGAAGAGCGTTATCGCTGAGCTCGAAAAGTTGGTAGAAAATGCAAGCGATGATTTGTTGAAGAGTGTACGTGAGTTGCAGGCTCGTTGGAACGAGATAGGTCACGTGCCTTATAGCAAGAAGGAGAAGATGTATCGTCGTTATCGCGAACTCTGTGATAAGATTTACGACACGCTGCACGAAACGGCTGGCCGTCGTCGCATGGACAACTTCCGCAAGAATGTAGCTGACAAGGGTGGTTCTGAACTCACCCGCGAACGCAGCCGCTTGCAGAATGCGTTGGAGAACAAGAAGCAGGAGATTCAGAATTACGAAACGAACCTCACTTTCTTCCGTTCAAGTTCAAAGAAAGGCAACTCATTGGTTGCTGACATCGAGAAGAAGGTTGAACGCTTGAAGGAAGACCTCAACGAAATCGTTGAAAAAATCAAGGCCGTAAACGAACAGATTAAGGCTGAAAAAGAAGCAAAGTAATACGCGAATAGCGTAGAAACAATAATAGTCCACCTCATATAGTAATGAGGTGGGCTATTTTTTTTGAGTGCAGAAAAAGTAGATAAATTGTCGTTATTCATCCACCCGAGAAGGTAAGAGATATTGACATTACGAACACACCATTCTAGACTCCGCTTTGGCGCATTATGGAACACTACAGATGAAAAACTTTGTGTTTCGACGATGAAAAATAACGCTATCGACGAAGAGTCTTAACGCTAACGATGAAAAATTTGAAATTATCCTCGATTGTAGTTCGATTTTCTCCTATTATTTTTTATTTTATTAAACTTTTGTATGGATTATTGGTGCTTTGATTGTGTTTTATTAACCGAATGAAGATAACTGAACACTATTTATATGCCTCATAAAAGTGCGTAACTGTTTGAATATCAATAGTTTGTGTGTTTCCTATTGCTCGAGATATGTCCACAAGTCATAAACTGCAATTTGTCTGCCTAATTGGGGGGGCGGGTTTTCAACCCGCGGCAGCAGCATGTTGTAGATATTCAAAGCATTCTGCTGCTGCCGCGGGTTACAAACCCGCCCCCCAATTAGGCAGATAAATTGCAGTTTATCAAAATGTCAGTCCTACCCCCAATGTTATCGAGTGGCGTTTGGTTGTACCTTTTACGTTGTAAACGTCATTTTCAGTCCAAATAAGATAAGTGTCATGAATAGCTTCTAAGTTATAACCCAATTGGAAATTCATGCCGAAGTGTTTGCGAAACATGTGAGTGTAGCCAATGCCCCATCTACTTGTAAAGCCATTCCTAAATTTGTCGTTATCACCAACACAATAGCCTAAATCGGAAAAAACGTAGGGCTTAAGTGTTTTCCTAAAAGGTTTGTAACGTAGAGTAGCATAGATGGGTAATGCGTTGAAGTCAGGAGTCGTATATAGATTAAGTCCAACTCCTGCTCCAACCGAAAGTCTGCTCATAACATCGTAGCGTGCTGCAAAGTGGAGTGCATGTCCCCCCATTTTGTATTCACTGCGTTTAATACTTGCATATTTTGTATGCATAGACAAGCCTAAGTTGTAATTGTAGTCAAGGTCGAAGTGAAGTTTGTTTTGGGCATAGCTTGTGATTGTTGCAATGAAAAAGCAAACGATTGTAAGTATTTTTTTCATAACCTAGTATTGTTATTCTTCTTTTGTTATTCGTGCAGCTAACCATTTTCCATTGTATTTTACGGCACCATATACAATACCTCTTGAAAGTTTTGTAGATTTACCTCCATCAAATTTAACAGAATTGAGCTTAAAGCTGTTGCTAAAACCAAATCCGATTAAGTATTCGCCTGGAAACCATTTTGCGTAGAATTTTTTCTCAATGGAATGCTTCTTATTTTTGTAAATTTCTTCGGGGCCTGTAACAACGTATAAAACATTTTTGTTTGCAGAATACAGTCCTCTTTGTTCTTCCTTAGTGTTGTGTATAAAGTTTTGTAAGAACCTTGGAGCTTCTTGGGCCACTTTTTTAATTCCTGATTTTAAAAAGACATTCAAATCTTTAATCTTAAAATCGTATGACGGAAAAGGTAGGTGGAAAAGAATAGCTTCCTCGTTTTTAAATGGAAAGTTATGTTTCATGAATGAGGGGTAGTCACTTTTTTGGGCTAAATTGGGTTTGATGTTGGGGTTAATATATGTTATCATAGGCTTAGGTAAGGTATGTTTAAGTTCAATGGCTGTCCAACCTAATCTGAGCTCTTCAGCCTTGCAATTCCACCAACATCCAACTTTTCTCTTTTGCATTCTTATTGAGGTTCCTATGTTGGCATAAACAATGTAGTTTTGGTCATAGAAGTTTAAACGAAGTCTTCTCTTTTTACTAAAATGATTAATTGCCAACACATTTTTGCCCCATATTTGGTTCCATGCCCTAAATAGCCAACTTCCGTCTCCTTTGCTTTTGTAATTCACATCACGAATTTTTTCTGCTGGAATCGTAATTCCATTTTTAAGAGTTATTGATGTTCTTCGTGGGTCATTAAATGAAGTGCTCTGCGAGCTATTTTCTGAAAATTCTACACGATATGCAAGGGGTATGAATTTTACATTATTATTGAGCGATAATTCCCTTCCAATGTTATGCTCGGTTAATTTGATATTAGCCACTTCGTTATCAATCTCTTGTATCTTTTTTGCGTTTATAGATGGAGCAAAAGCAACACCATTACCAAAATATCGGTATATGGTGTCGTTAACTTGTATTTCACGTTTAGAATTAAGGAGTTGTGCAAACTCGTAATCAGCAATGATTGAGTCGTCTAAACAGAATTCAAGATCATCTTCATCAGTGTTGATGGAGTCAAGCTGTGCTTGTGTTAATTTTGATAGATAAAGTTGCTTTTGAACTTCTAACAAAGATTGAAATTTTGGATCAGAGCATCCTCCTTTTTCCAAATTCACTTCTCGAATCTTAATAGAACATTTTTTCCTTACTGACGTAGAAGATTGTCCTTCTTTCATCAAATCTATAGCCCTTTTAAGGTCTTCTTTTGATGAGAAAACAAGGAAAGTGGAATTGTCGTTAGCAGTAATTGATTCTTCCGAATCTTTTGTTTGCATTTCAGCTACATTCTCGTCTTGACAAGAATGTAATAATGCTATTCCCCATAAGAAGAATAAAAAATTAAGAATTGTTTTCATGTTCATAGTTTTTTAGTTAAACACTTCTGCAAAAGTATAATGACAATTAGCTAAAAACAAGTAACAAATCCTTGAGATGGCCAAACTCTGTCTTAAAGTGTCTATTTTAGATCCTGAAACGGCATATATTCGGATATGTGCTTATGGTGATAAAACGAGCTTTAGATATAATTAGAAGGTGCGATAAAATGGATTTAATAAGAAAAAACTAAGGGTTATTTCAATACTCCCTCGTATATATGACAAATTTAAAAAGAATAACCTACCATTAGGAATGCCCCTCCGGTGTTTCTGCGTTTGGGATAAAATTGATTGAATTTGGTGCCTTTATATTGCATGTTACGATGCATACCGTAAATGTCAAGATTAGAGAATACATATCCTAAAGAGATGCTAATAGCATCACAGTTTAGGTAAACTCCTGCTCGAATGTTAATGGCAGACCATTCCCCTTTATTGCAACTTACTCTGTCGTAAACGTAGTATTCGTTATTCGTAAATCTACCTATTTCAACCTTTCTGTATGGTATGTTCATCATAAAACCTACTTCGCTCATGAGACCTAATTGAACATTTTCAGATTTAATAAACGAAGGAGATTTCATTATCACAGATGGCATGAAATAGCCGTTATACATTTTAGCGCTCTTATCGTCAACACACCATTGCGGAGTACTTGGTACTCCGTCTTCGATATATTGTTTCCATGCACCTATAGCCCCTCCTATTCCTATGTACTTAATAGGAAACCAGTGATAAGCCGCTTCAAGTTTCCACACATCAACGGAAAATAATTCCGCATAAGCGCATACGAGGTGATGAGTGGGCTGTGTAGATTCTGCATTCCTATAATTATGGGCATATATTGGAGTGCTGCTAAGTAATGTAAGTAATAATATAGCTATATCTTTTATTTGTCTAACCATTCTTTTAGTGCTTTTACACGATCTTTACTAATAATGATGTTATCATCGGGGCACCCTTTAATTTTTACAATTAACTTTGAATTAAAAAACAAAGCTAATTTTTTGATTGCTTTTATATTGGCAATGTATTTTCGACTAACTCGAAAGAATTTATTGTTATCAAGGGTTTTCTCTAGAACATCCATTGAAGAGTTTAATTTATAAGCTCTTCCCTCATCAGTATAGGCAAAAATGTTCTTTTGATCAACCATTATGTAATTAATATCGTCTGTATTAAGTATTGATAGTTCGTCGCCTTTACTAACCAAGAATCTTTTTCTAAATTGTGAGTCGCCTTTTATAATATTGCTTATTTGTTCATGATTTGTTTTTCGCTCAAATTTGTTAGCAAGTTGTATTTTATTTATAGCTTGACGGAGTTCTTTGATATTAAAAGGTTTTAGTAAGTAATCAATGCCATTATATTTAAAAGCATCAATAGCATATTTATCAAAAGCAGTGGTGAATATAACAATCGAATTAGGCTTAATAATTTGAAAGGCATCAAATACGTTACTGTTCTTTAGTTGAATATCTGATATAATTAGGTCATAATTGTTATTTGCAGAAAGTTCTTTAATTACTTCTTGAGCACTTTCTAATGGACCATGAATGTCAAAAGTCTCGTCTATTTCTATTAGTAATTGTACTAAGTATTCAGCACAGTATTTTTCGTCTTCAATAATCAAAATCTTTTTCATGTCATTAAAATTTTATGATTGGTAAAGCAACTTGAAATGTTTTAGGACTAATGTGTACTGATATGCTTTTATTGTTTTCAAGCATATATCTTCTTTGTAAGTTTATTAGACCAATCTTAAATGATTCGGCGTTAGTCTCTGTTATTTCTTTGGGATTAATTCTGTTATTACTAACGATTAAATTATCATCTGTTTTATAGATTTGAATGATTAATTTGTGTTTAGTATCAGGGGAATTGTGCTTAACAGCATTTTCTATAAGTAACTGTAGGCTAAGTGATAGAATATGTTCTTTATTGTTTTCTTCTTTTTTTTCATAGTTTATTTTGATGATAATGTTATTATCAAATCTAACGTTTAGTAAGTCTACGTATGATGTCAAAAAGTCTGTAGCTTCATTTATATTGATGTAATCCTTATCGATGTGTTGAAGCATGTGTCTGTATATGTGAGAAAACTTAATAACATACGTTTCAGCTTTTTTAGGTTCTACTTTAATCATGCCAACTAAGGAACTAAGGCCATTGAATACAAAATGAGGATCAAGTTGTAGCTTTAAGTACTTCTTTTGTAGGGATAATTTATCATTGTTATTTTTTATAGCCATCTCTGAATAGTATAAAGAGAGGTAAATGAGTGCTATAAGACTTGAGATTATTCCAAATAAGAAGGAGGTTCCCCAAATATCATTTTCAATGATGGCTGGGTCAAAATAGGCTATAAGAGTTTCGCATACGCCCGCAGTAAGTAGGTTTGATGCTATAACAAAAACACTATTTATAATAAAAAACGATAACCCATTTTTTATAGTGTGGAATCGTCTAAGTTTAAATAGCATTTGATTTATTAAGATACTTGTAAAAGAAAACAATGCGCAGTAGGCTAAATCAATTAGTAACCACACACAATAGTCTTTGTATGCCTTTTTAAAGTCTTCATAATCGGCTAGAGCCCATATAACATCATAGAGGCAAAAGTATATAATAGTGAATGTTATCCACTTATAGGTAAATTGTTTAACTTTCATATTGTTTGCAAAGGTATGCGTTTTCTTGGAAATATATTGCAATATGAAGCTTTATTTTTATAATGTGTTATATAAAATATAAGGTCTCTATCATAGTGTTTATGTATAATTGCATTATGATAAAGACCTTTATTGAAACTTTGGGAGCTTACTTTCTCACCTCATGAATGCCTGTAGTAACGTTGATGATTTGATAATTGTTACCACAGTCGGCAAAGGCATTCTTGTCGATGTAGGTAACACTGTTGGGTACGTAAACCGTTTTGAGGTTGGGACACTTCTCTACGGCATACTGTTCGATGCGTTTTGTGCCTTCGGCAATGACTATCTCTTCGAGCTTGTCAAGGAAAGAAAGCGTGTTCTTGTCCATAACTTCCATGGGGCGTAACTCAATGCGTTTGATGCCAGCAGGAACGAAGTATGGATAGCTTTTGTTGGTGGTGAGATAAGCGACGCCACTAAACGATTCTAAATCTTTGTTTTGTGGGTCAATCTCGATGGCTTCCAGATTGGGACAAAAGCGACTCATGCTCTCAGGTGTATAACCAAAGGTGACAAGATTGGCACCAACGTAAAGATGCGTAACGCTTTCGGGCATCTTTTCGTTGAGTTGGAACGATGTTATTTGAAATCCCGCTACGCTATAGGGAAGTACCAAACTGTTGCTGTTCGTATCCTTTACCCTTGTCACGTTGAGTTGTCCCTCTTGATAGTTGTAGACGCACTTATCGTCTTCAAAGAGGTTGAAGTCGATGCGTTGAGGAATGAGCGTCTTTTCGTAACCTCCAACGTTAGCCGCCTTAAACTCTTGATTGTTAGTGGGGTCGCTCACATACCAATCGCCGTCGGCATAAACGTAGTTCCACGCGTGTCCACCAATGGTGCTCAGCCAACCATTGGCCACGAAGCAGGGGATGCCTTGCGTTAAGCACATGGTCTTGAGTAGATTGGCGTAGCCTTGGCAAATGCAAGTTTTATATTTAAATACGTCGTAGGGATTGAGATACGCTTGTCCCGTCGAGGCGTATTTCACGTTTTTGACAATCCATTGGAAAATGTTGAGGTACGTCTTGTATTGGTATTCGTCCTTGAGATTAGCGTCCACAAATTCTTTAATTTCAGCGTACTGCGCATCGGTTATTTCGGTTTCGCCTAATTGTAAGGCTTGTTCGGGCGATACCTTTTGCAGGAGTTGCCATACGGCCTGTGCTGTGTTGTCGCTAAGTTTAACGGCCCCATCGGGTTGTGCAAAAGAAACTTGTGGGGTAGGGGTAATAGTGGTTGTAGGAGTGTTGGGTTGAACGGAAGCTTCGTCTAAAGCATCACTTTGGCAAGCGCCCAAAACGAGGGCAGCGGAGAGTAATAGGTAAATATTCTTCATGTTAAATGGTTAGATTTATAATGTAAAAAAAAACACTATGCAAAGATAGTATAAAACTTTGCATAGTGATTGAAAGTGGATAGAATATTTAATGTTCTGGTGCGTGTATTACATACGTTCGTGGAACGAGCGTGAGATTACCTCCAACTGATGTTCGCGAGAAAGCTTTACGAAGTTAACAGCGTAACCGCTCACGCGAATGGTGAGTTGAGGATACTTCTCGGGGTGTTCCATAGCGTCCTCAAGCATTTCGCGGTTGAGTACGTTCACGTTGAGGTGGTGTGCACCCTTGGTAAAGTAGCCGTCCATCATTGTAACGAGGTTCTCAACACGGTCTTCAGCAGTTCGGCCCAAACTTTGGGGTACGATGCTAAACGTGTTAGAAACACCGTCTTGTGAGTCGCGGTAGCGCAATTTAGCTACTGAAGCCAAAGAAGCAACTGCACCGCTCTTGTCACGTCCGTGCATGGGGTTGGCACCTGGAGCGAAAGCTACACCTGCTTCGCGGCCATCGGGAGTTGCCCCCGTCTTCTTGCCATACATTACGTTTGACGTAATGGTGAGCAAAGAAAGGGTAGGCTGAGCGTTCTTGTAAACGGGCAACTTCTTCAGCTCTTCGTCGAAGTAGTAAACGAGGTCAACGCCAAGGTGGTCAACGCGGTCGTCGTTATTACCGAAGCATGGGAACTCACCGTCGATGTCAAAGCCTTCAGTCAAGCCAATGTCGTTGCGCTTAGCTGTTACCTTGGCATACTTGATAGCAGAGAGAGAGTCGATAGCAATAGAAAGGCCGGCAGCACCATAGGCGATGTTGATAGCGGGATCAGTGTCGATGAGCGCCATCTGTGCCTTCTCGTAGTAGTACTTGTCGTGCATGTAGTGAATGATGTTCATCGCATCATTGTAAATGCGTGCAATCTGTTTAAGTACGAGCTTATAGTTCTTCAATACCTCGTCATAGTTCAATACGTCAGAGGTGAGCGTAGGAATGCCTTCGAGCATTACCGTACCCGTCTTTTCGCAACGACCACCATTGATAGCCAACAAGAGGGCCTTTGCTAAGTTGCAACGAGCACCGAAGAACTGAATTTGACGACCAATAGCTTGGTAAGAAACGCAGCAAGCGATACCATAGTCGTCCTCGCCACGTACTTCACGCATGAGGGTATCATTCTCGTATTGGATAGATGAGGTGTCAACGCTCACCTTAGCACAGAATTCCTTCCAACCTTGTGGTAACTCAGGACTCCAAAGTACGGTCAAGTTGGGTTCGGGAGAAGGACCGAGGTTGTAGAGTGTTTGTAAGAAGCGGAATGAAGTCTTGGTCACCTTGAGTGTACCATCGTTGAAGCGGCCGCCCAATGACTCTGTTACCCAAGTGGGGTCGCCCGCAAAGATTTCGTTGTAAGCGTCCATACGCAAGTGGCGTACCATGCGGAGCTTCATCACGAATTGGTCAATCAACTCTTGAGCGAAGGTTTCGTCGATGAGGTTATGCTTCAAGTCGTGCTCAATGTAGATGTCGAGGAATGAAGATACATTACCCAACGACATGGCGGCACCATCTTGTTCCTTAACGGCTGCGAGGTAGGCCATGTAAACCCACTGTACAGCTTCTTGTGCGTTTTGGGCAGGACGAGCGAGGTCAAGACCATAGTATTCGCCCATCACCTTCATCTCTTTCAATGCCTTGATTTGCTCTGCCACTTCTTCACGCAAGCGAATGCGTGATTCGGTCATAGGACTGCCAATAGCTGCCTTGTCGGCCTCCTTGGCTGCAATCAAACGGTCGATACCGTAAACGGCCAAACGGCGGTAGTCACCAATGATACGCCCACGGGCATAGTTGTCGGGCAAACCAGTGAGGAAGCCGAGCGAACGGAAACGACGAATTTCTTCCGTGTAAACGTCAAAAACACCGTCGTTGTGCGTCTTGCGATAGTGTGTAAAGATTTCTTTTACCTTATCGTTGACAGGGTGGCCCTGTTGTGCACAAGCCTTTTCTACTACCTTGATGCCACCGAAGGGCTTAATAGCGCGCTTCAGCAACTCGTCAGTCTGAAGGCCAACGATGAGTTCGTTGTCCTTATCGATGTAGCCAGCTTTGTGCGAACTGATGGTTGACACCGTGTCGGGGTCGAGTGAACGAACACCACCGTTGGCACGTTCCTCTTCGAGTGCTTGTAGGCAGATGTTCCACAACTTGCGTGTGCGCTCGGTGGGGCCAGCCAAGAACGAAGCATCACCTTCGTAAGGCGTAATGTTGCGCTTTACGAAGTCGGTCACATTAATTTGTTCAGTCCAGGGTCCTTGAATAAAATCCATTTTCTGATTAAAGGGTTTAGGGTTAGAAGTGAATTGAATGCCAATGGGTGTCGTACCCTTCTACAGAGAAATGGCGCGGCAACCTATTTTAGTTCAATATAATAATTTCAAAAGTGAGTAGTAGTAATAAAAGCTTACTATGTATTTGTTCTATCAAGATAGTAGGCTTGTCCTTGTATTTTATATGTGTGCAAAGTTATAACATTACTTACAGTAATGCAATACTTTGTTCATTATTTATTAACTATTTTGTAATAAGTACAAAATATGTAGTATGGGCTTAGCAGATTTGGGGTAATAAATAAAGTGCAATTTATCTGCCTAATTGGGGGGCTAATTGGGGGGCGGGTTTTTAACCCGCGGCAGCAGCAGGTTGTAAATTATCTGTTTATAGTCGCTAAGCGACTATAAGTAGATGCTCAAAACATGCTGCTGTCGCGGGTTAAAGACCCGCCCCCCAATTAGCCCCCCAATTAGGCAGATAAATTGCAGTTTGTTAAACTGAGTTTACCCACACGATGCGTTATGGAGTCCTTTTATTTAAAGGGCGCCTCACGACTTATTTGTTCTTATACATCGTTTCGTAATACTTCTGGTAGTCATCGCCACTGACGGCCTCTATCCAATCGTGGTGTTCGAGGTTCCAACGAATGGTCTTGACGATGCCTACTTCGAAGGTCGTTTCGGGGTACCAACCTAAGTCAGCCTTAATCTTTGAGGGGTCGATGCCGTAGCGTTGGTCGTGGCCTAAGCGGTCTTTAACAAAAGTAATGAGGTCTTCGTTAATCCAATCAATGCTGATTTCACCATTTGCATCGCGTTCTTGCTTCTTGAGCAAGGTGCGGAACTGCGGCTCTTGCTGCATGATGTCGTGAATAGTCTTGATGATAATCTTCACGATCTGAATGTTTTGACGCTCATTGTGTCCGCCTACATTGTAGATGCTACCTTCAGCGCCTTGGTTGATGACCATGTCAATGGCTTTGCAATGGTCTTCAACGTAGAGCCAATCGCGAATGTTTTCGCCCTTTCCATAAACGGGGAGTTTCTTACCCTCAAGTATGTTGTTGATAACGAGTGGTATCAACTTCTCGGGGAATTGGTAAGGACCATAGTTGTTAGAGCAACGCGTAATGCTGACGGGCATGTGGTAGGTGTCGCGATAAGCACAAACGAAGTGGTCGGCTGATGTCTTTGAAGCACTGTAGGGGCTATGAGGATTAAGCGGAGTCTCTTCCGTAAAGTAACCCTCAGCACCGAGTGAACCATACACCTCGTCAGTTGACACTTGATGATAGCGTACGCCTGCACGCCAAGTGGGGTAGCCTTGTTCGTCGCGTCCCATTACCCATGCAGCGCGTGCTGCATCGAGCAAGTTTTGTGTACCGAGAATGTTGGTGTTAAGGAATAGTTGTGGATTTTCGATGCTGCGGTCAACGTGGCTCTCTGCTGCAAAGTTTACAACAACGTCAAAGCGATATTCGGCAAAGAGTTTGTCAAGTAGTCCGCGGTCGCAAATGTCGCCTTTGACAAAGAAGCAACGTTCATTGTCAATGTCGTTAGCAATCGTGCCTAAATAGCCAGCATAGGTAAGTAGGTCAAGCACGACAACACGTACGTCATCGTATTTTGCTAAAATGTACTTTAGATAGTTTGCGCCAATAAATCCAGCTGCGCCAGTAACTAAGTAGGTTCTCATATTGTTAATATGCTAATGTGCTAATGTGTTAATATGCTAATATGCTAATGTGTTAATATGCTAATGTGTTAATATGCTAATGTGTTAATGTGTTAATGTTTGGTTTGCATTAACTACATATAGTGTTTTGATACTTGGTTGGTCAAGTTGATAAATTCCTGCACCGAAAGTTGTTCGGGGCGTCGCGTGAGCAGTGGTTGTGCGAGGAACTCCGTATGGTCGGGTGGAGTAGTGCCACACTGTTGGTCTAATTCGTGAAGTAATGGCTTAATAGAGCCACGCATCATCTTGCGACGTTGATTAAAGGTGGTCTTAACCACACGACGTAGCAACTTCTCGTCACATCCGGGGTCGGTCACATCATTGCGTGTCATGCGAATGACGGCACTACGCACCTTAGGTGGTGGGTTGAACACGCCAGGTTCGACCGTGAATAGGTAGTCAACGTGATAATAAAGTTGTACCAACACGCTCAAGATGCCGTAAGCCTTACACCCAGGTTTTGCTGCTAAGCGTTCTGCCACTTCCTTTTGTATCATGCCCGTGCAACAAGGAATAAGGTGGCGATAGTCAAGCATCTTAAAGAATATCTGACTACTTATATTATAAGGATAGTTGCCCGTTAGTACAAAAGGGCGACCGCCGAACGTCGTGTCGAGGTGCATCTTTAAGAAGTCGTCCTCTATGATATTGTCTTCCAGTTCGGGAAAGTGTTCGCGCAGATACGCCACACTTTCAAAGTCAATCTCAACGACCTTAAACTCTCGGCCTTTGGGCAGTATGAATTGTGTCATGACCCCCATGCCTGGTCCCACTTCAAGAACCGGAATGTCTGGACATGCGTCAATCGTGTCGGCAATGGCTTGTGCCGTGGGCAAGTGAGTCAGAAAGTGCTGACCAAGAAATTTTTTAGGGCGTACAGACTTCATCTAATTTCTTTTTTCTACTTTTGCATAAGTATATTTCAGTGCAAAGATAGTGCAAGGCGAGCGTAATGAAAAGGAAAAAGCTTTTTTTCTTTTCATTACCGAGCCGCAGCCTATCTTATTCAAAGATGCAAGGCGAGCGTAATGAAAAGGAAAAAGCATTTTTTCTTTTCATTACCGAGCCGCAGCCTATCTTATTCAAAGATGCAAGGCGAGCGTAATGAAAAGGAAAAAGCATTTTTTTCTTTTCATTACCGAGACCGAGAGCGCAGCCTATCTTTGTACTATAAGGAATGCTAAAACAACGGAATGAAACATCTGCTAAAAATCACATTACAAATAATGCTACCCTTTGTGCTTGGCTTAGGCATATTGTGGTGGATGTATCGGGGTACAAACTGGTCCGACTTTGGCCACTATGTACTACATGAAATGAATTGGTGGTGGATGTTGCTATCATTGGCCTTTGGCATACTCCCTCAAATGGCACGTGCTTGGCGTTGGAAAATGGCGCTTGAACCTTTAGGTGAACACCCACGACGCACTTCATGTATCGATGCTATCTTTATGTCCTACGCCGCAAGTCTTGTTATCCCACGCGTAGGCGAGGTAACGCGTTGTGGCACGTTGAAGACTGCTGACGGAGTGTCGTTTACCAAGTCATTAGGCACGGTTGTGACCGAACGCTTGGTCGACTCTTTGTTGATGCTTTTATTTACAGGCATCGCTTTTCTATTGCAGCTACCCATGTTCTTGCGTTTCTTAAAGGAGACGAATACCAACGTTGGCGACCTTTTACATCGTTTTACGGGTACAGGGTATATCGTAACCTTTATCTGCCTTGTTGCAGCGTTAATAGCTGGTTTCGTAGCTATCAGACGTTTCTCGTTCTTTAAAAAAGGTCGTGATATGTTGCGAGATATGTGGGAAGGCGTTCTTTCGTTGCGTAAGGTTCGTAACCTACCGCTCTACCTATTTTATAGCGTACTAATTTGGGTAGGTTATTTTTTGCACTTTTACATTGCTTTTTTCTGTTTTGACTTTACAGCCCACCTTTCGATTGGAGCCGCATTCTTAATATTCTGTGTAGGTACCTTCGCCGTATTGGTTCCGACGCCTAACGGAGCGGGACCTTGGCACTTTGCCGTTAAGACTATGTTGGTGCTTTATGGCGTAGCCGAAACGCAGGCTATTATGTTTGCCCTTACCGTACACACCATTCAAACTGCCTTAGTAGTTCTCCTTGGTGCTTTTGGGTGGGCACGTATTAATAGCAAGAGGAAGTTGACAAGTTAACGAGTAGATGAGTTAACAAGTAAGTTACTTTTAAAGGAAAGACTTACCCATTGAAAAATCAAACTTACCTGTGAACTTCTCTACCCATTAACTTGTCAACAAAAAAGGAAAGAATAAACTTTTAAATACAATATATCATGAGCGAAATTGCAAACCTGCAGCCGCAGGCCATTTGGAAAAACTTTGATTTGCTGACACAAGTACCTCGTCCCTCAGGACACCTCGAAAAGGTACAACAGTTCTTGCTCGACTGGGCAGCAAGCAAAGGAGTAGAAGCTTTTAAAGATGAGGCTGGCAACATTATCATGCGTAAGCCCGCTTCTGCTGGTATGGAAAACCGCAAGATGGTGACCCTTCAGGGCCACATGGACATGGTTCCACAGAAGACAAAAGACTCAACACACAACTTCGAGACAGATCCTATTCAGACCTACATTGACGGTGATTGGGTTAAGGCCAAAGGCACAACGTTAGGTTCGGACGATGGTATGGCCGTAGCCACTATTATGGCTGTAATGGAAGATGATACGCTCAAGCATGGTCCTATCGAAGGCTTCATTACTGCTGACGAAGAAACTACCATGTATGGCGTTAACCACATGAAGGCAGACGTGATTGAAGGCGACATTTTGCTCAACCTTGATGATGAGACAGAGGGCGAAATGATCATCGGTTCGGCAGGTGGCGTTAATATGACTGCTACGCTCGAGTATAAGCCTCAGGACGTTGATGCCAACGACGTTGCCGTTAAGGTAACTTTACATAAGTTGTTCGGTGGACACTCAGGTCTTGAAATCAACGAAGGCCGTTGCAATGCCAATAAGGCCATGGCACGTTTGGTACAAGATGCTATTGCCAACTTTGCTGCTTGCTTGGCTGACTGGAAGGGTGGTAACATGCGCAATGCAATCCCAAGTTCTGCTGAAGTGGTACTTACCTTACCAAAGGAGAATGTTGAAGCCTTTAAAGAGGTAGTAGCTGAATGGCGTCAAACGTTTAAGGACGAATACGACCCCATTGAGAAGACGCTCGAATTGGACGTAGAAGAAGTGGCTCTCCCCTCACAGATTGTCCCTGAAGAAATTCAAGACAACCTCGTTGATGCTCTCTGCGCTGTACACAATGGCGTTTATCGCATGATTCCTTATGACAAGGAGATTGTTGAAACTTCATCTAACCTTGCTATCGTTGAAATAGGCGAGGGCAAGGCTAAGTTCTTGATTTTGATTCGCTCTTCACGCGACTCTATGCGCGAATGTTGTGTTGAGACACTTGAAAGTGCCTTCTCAATGGCTGGTATGAAGGTAGAAACTGATGGTGACTACCCTGCATGGCAACCTAACCCACATAGCGAAATCGTTGAGTTGATGAAGGGCATTTACCATGAACTCTTCAACGAAGAAAGTTTGGTAACTGTCGTACACGCAGGTTTGGAATGCGGCGTAATCGGTGCTTTGCGTCCTAATATGGACTTGGTAAGCTTTGGTCCTACCCTCCGTTCACCACACACCCCTAACGAACGTTGCAACATTCCCAGTGTTGAAAAGTACTGGAAGTTTGTAAAGACTATCCTCGAACGTGTACCTAAGAAGTAATAGTTGAATGGTTAGAAGGTTAGAGGGTTAAGAGGTTAAAAAGTATGTTTTATGTATTCGGTAGCTTTTTAACTCCTTAACCCTCTAACTTTTTAATCTCCTAACCTGTTAACCCTCCTAACCCAAAATGCAATATTTAGAATTTACATTTACCACACGTCCTGCCACGGAGGCTGTGCAAGACGTGTTATCAGCCGTTTTGGCTGAAATAGGTTTCGATAGTTTTGTTCATACGGACGAATTAGATCGTCCTGCTGTAGCCCATTGCGCCAATCCTGAGCAACCTACCTTTGAAGAGAAACTCGACGAAGACCATTTCCAATGTTACATACAAAAGGCGCTTTTCGACCAACAAGCGTTGGACGATACTTTAGCGGCCTTCCCCTTGTCCGACGTAGAGATTACCTACCAAATGGCAGAAGCGGAAGACAAGGACTGGAACGAAGAGTGGGAGAAGAATTACTTCAAACCCCTCGTCGTAGACGATCGTTGTGTAATCGCCAGTACTTTCCATACCGATGTTCCTGAAGCGGAATATAAAATCACAATCAATCCGCAAATGTCATTCGGTACGGGACATCATGCTACTACATCTCAAATGATCAGTCGTTTGTTGACTGATGATATAACAGGTCTTGAAGTGCTCGACATGGGGTGTGGCACAAGCATATTGGCTATCCTCGCTCGTATGCGTGGAGCCAAGCATTGTGTAGGAATAGATGTAGACGAATGGTGCGTAAAAAATTCGCGTGAAAACATTGCCCTAAATCACCTTGACGGCATTGATGTGGAATTAGGCGATGCTTCTTCTTTAGCAGATAAAGGGCCATTTGATTTAGTGATAGCCAACATCAACTTAGGCATTTTGCTTAACGACTTAAAGTATTATGTACCACGCATGAAGGAAGGTGCTCACATCTACATGAGTGGCTTCTACGACACTGATATTCCCCAGCTCATGGCTGAGGCTGAAAAGCAAGGGCTCACTCTCGTTGATGAACACGTACTCGACGGTTGGGCTTGTTTAAAGCTGAAGAAGTAAATTGCGAGAAGAAATGGAGAGAAGTTACAAAGAATGGGTAAGTTTGTAACCTCATTTTAATGCTTAAATAGATGTTAGAAAAATCACCCATAATTCGTGAAGCCAATCTATGTGATGCTCCTCGATTGGCTGATATATATAATTATTACATTACGCAAACCACTGTTACGTTCGAGACAGAAGCTATTACGGCAGAAGAAATGCGACACCGCATCGCAGAGGTGCAGGAGCAAGGGTTGCCTTATCTCGTTTGTGAATGTTCGGGTAAGATAGTAGGTTATAGTTATGTTCACCCTTGGCGTACGCGTGCCGCTTTTTTACATTCCAAGGAGTTGTCCGTCTATTTCGACCATACGTGTCGCCATCAAGGTTGGGGCAGTCAGATAGTGCGTGCCATGATAGCGGCTTGCCGCGCTTGTCAAGTACATGCATTGATAGCCACAGTGACGTCGGAGAATGTAGAGAGCCTTCACTTTCATCAAAGGTTAGGTTTCCGTCATGTAGGCCACTTTGACGAGGTCGGTTGGAAGTTCGATCGCTGGATAGGATTAGATGCTTTTCAGCTTACGCTTGAAGCAAGTTGTGAGCAAAATGTTTAGGACGCGCATCTAAGATGCAAACTAATTGGAGGGGGCGCGCCCTCACCTGGGGGCGACGCGTCCCCGCGTCGGCATTGCCAACTTG
>OGHM01000230.1_pt1 | contig 32902 bp, 26 predicted proteins | sample 1571531 | NCBI WGS metagenome assembly OGHM01 (sample SAMEA2582031, study PRJEB24529) | metagenome | biome: Human gut stool | place: China | collected 2011 | reverse complement strand
AATCTCATTCTTACCCACTCCCCCTGAAACTCCGGGAATCTGAGATTTGGGACATTGAGTTTCTTATGTTCGTTATTTACTGTCGTTGTCATTTTTAATCCTTAATTTGATGTTTCTGAAATAGTCTACCAGCTTGGTAGATAATTTAAGTTTCTTTTGGATTGAGGTCGAAAGGCAGCAGAGGCGTATCGTCATCGCCCTTATTAAACCTGTCAAAATCAGATATATATGAATGGTCTTGGACGAGTTTATATTTCTCATATTCTCCATAAGCCTTTGCTCTTGCTTCATCTTGCGAAACAGTTCCTGCCGAAGGGTTTGCCTCATAGTCCATTGCCGCAAGGAACTGGGCAAGTCGCTTTCGCCAATCTTCCATTGTTGTAATGATATGGCGTTGGGCACGAGTTTCTGCAAAGTCAAGAAATGATGTCGTTATGGCATTGAGTTGATTAAGTTCGGTGTCCGACAAATAGTTTTTGGCAACAATTGTGTCAGACTTTTGTACTCTACCGTCTGGTGCTTTCTTCCATGTAGTAAGTCCCATGTGCGGCTGTTCGGCATCGGCTCTGTTATAGACAATCTCTGCTGCGGTATGATGCGTGACAGCCAAGTGCATCATGTTCTGCACCATCTTGAAGAACAATTTGGTACTTTCTGATTTTGCGTCATAGTCAGCACTACACTCTGCATAGATGTCAGTTATCTTTTGGTAATAGCGGCGTTCTGACGTGCGTATCTCACGGATGCGTTCCAACAAGTCGTCAAAGTAGTCCTTGCCGAAATGCTTGCCTTGTTTCAGGCGTTCGTCATCAAGTACATACCCCTTAATGATAAACTCCTTCAATACAGATGTAGCCCATATACGGAATTGTGTGGCTTGATAACTGTTCACACGATAGCCAACGGCAATAATGGCATCAAGGTTGTAGAACAAAGGAGTACGTTCAACATCACGCTCACCCTCAAGTTGAACTTGTTGAATTTTTCTACAAGTTGCCTCTTTTGTAAGTTCTCCACTTTCATAAATTTGAGAAAGGTGATAAGCAATCGTTGCTCGGTCTACGCCAAACAAATCTGCCATGCGTTTTTGCGACATCCAAAATGTCTCGTTGTTGAATATCACTTCAATGCGGGTTTCACCTTGTGCTGTTTTATACAGCAATATGTTGGATTCCAGTGAGTTTTGGATAAGTTCTGTGGTAGAAACGGATTGCGAAAAATATTCTCTTGCTTGTTGCACCAGAGGTTTCTTTCCGTCTGCATTTTCAGCTATAATCATGCACGCCATACGAGACAAACGGAATATGTTCACCTTTCTATATGCACCACTACCGAGCTTGACCATATCAACCGTTTGGTTGAAATGGTCATCAATCTTCATGCCTTTTTGATTGGCTACGGCAATTGCCTTATTTATGACATTTTGGAATTTCCAGTTAGTAGAATATCCCATAGCGTTGCACAGGTCGCGAGAACTCCAATATTCCTTGTTGTTTTCGTCAGTCCTGCGGATAGCATCAAACGTAGGACGCATTTCTGGTATATTATCTTTCCCAGCCATATAAAACGTTCTTCTAAAATTGTCCCAACCTGGTACAAAAAATTTATTCAACCAATCCCAACTCTTTCAGATAGCCTTCAATTTCTTTGTCAAGGTCGGCACGTTTTGCCTCCAGTTCCTTGATCTCTTTCATTACGGCATGAATGTCGATGGGTTCTTCTTCTTCGAAAGTATCAACGTAACGAGGAATGTTGAGATTGTAGTCGTTCTCGGCTACCTCCTGCAATGTGGCGAGATGACTGTACTTTTCTATCTCCTTGCGCTCACGATAGGTATCAACAATCTTCTTGATATGCTGCGGACGGAGTTTGTTTTGGGTTTTTACCTTTTCAAACTCCTTGCTGGCATCAATGAACAGAATGTTGTCATCTTCCTTACGGCATTTTTTGAATACCAAGATACAGGTAGGGATACTTGTACCATAGAATATGTTGGCAGGAAGTCCAATGATGGCATCTATATAGTTTTTCTTCTCAATGAGGAAACGACGGATTACGCCCTCGGCATTGCCACGGAACAACACACCATGAGGAGCGACACAAGCCATTGTGCCACCCTCATTGAGGTGGTAAATCATGTGGAGAATAAAGGCATAGTCGGCAGTCTTGCGTGGTGCCAAGCGTCCTGCCTTACTGAAACGATCATCGTTGTTGAACTTATCGGCAGCACTCCATTCGGCAGAGAAAGGAGGATTTGCTACCACAGCGTCAAACTGAGTATCGCCAAAAGCATCTGCCTCCAAAGTGTCGCCATTCTCTATTCGGAAGTTGCTGAACTTTATGCCATGAAGAAGCATATTCATGCGAGCCAAGTTGTAGGTCGTAGGGTTCTTCTCCTGTCCGAAAATCTCGTTTGCATGACCTATGCTTGCTGCACGTAGCAACAGCGAACCACTACCACAAGTTGGGTCATAGACATTGCGCAGACGAGCATGACCGATGGTTACGATCTCTGCCAAGATACGGCTCACTTCCTGAGGAGTGTAGAACTCACCAGCTTTCTTGCCAGCACCTGCGGCAAATTGACTAATCATATACTCGTAGGCATCACCGAGAATATCAATCTCTTGCGATGCTTCCACACCAAAGTCAATATCATCAAGGGCAAGAAGAACATTGCTGACCAAAGTATTCTTGTCATCGGCAGTCTTGCCCAACTTGGGTGAAGCAAGGTCAATGTCAGAGAATAGACCGCCAAAGTCTTCTTCGCTGTCCTGTCCGAGAGTGCTGTCCTCAATACGCTTCAATGAGCGTTCGAGCATAGGCAGAATGTTCTCCTTTTTCTTAATACTTTCAATGACAGACGAAAACAGGAAGTTTGGTTCAATGAAGTAGCCGATATTCTCCAGACATTCGGTCTTGACTTCTTGTTGCAATGCCTCAACATCCTCGTCTATCTCCATTGCCCACAATTCTTTAAACGTAACTTCATCATCCACCAATGCATCATTGGCGTGTTTCTCTATCTTCTCCGACAAATACTTGTAGAAGATAAAGCCAAGGGTGAAATACATGAAATCACTGGCAGACATATTGCCGCGCAACTTGTTAGCAACCTCCCAAAGTTGGTCACGGAGTTTCTGTTGTAATTCTTCGCTCATGTTAAGGTATTAAGTTTTAGTGATTAGTGATTAAGTTTGCTTTGTAGCATTTTTTCTTTAATTGTTTTTATAGAGGATGTCAATAGTTTGATTAATTCCTCTGCATCACTATAAACACTATCAAATTCATTATCTTTTAAATATTCACTCTCATGTAATAATTCTAACCAATAAATGGTTTCACTCGTTTCTTTCTGCGAGATAGACAATTTCGCAACAAAATCTGCTTCGCTTTGTCCGTAAAAGGCTTCGGCAATGTTTGCTCCGATACTTGTACCACTTCTAAGTAATTGTTTTGAAAGAACGTATTCTTTCTTTTCTTTACATAAATACTTGTACAAGCGTATAACCCTTAGTGCAAAAAGCTTGCTCTTATCTTTTAATATACTTTGCTTCATAATCCCTTTTTTTAGTTTTATGTTTTAGTGATTAGATACTAAGTGGTTGCAGTGCAACACTTCATCACTTATCACTAATACTTCATCACTTATCACTAATACTTAATACATAGAAAATGTTCTTATAATGGAACGCAATTTATCGAGAATCCTTGTTAATGCCTTGCGTTTTTTTATCAGTCCCAAGTGTTTCTCTTTCAATGCCTCTTGTATGATTTCAGGCTGTTCCTTTTGCAAGTAGTCATATTCAGAGAGGTAGTGATTGAGCACGGATGCATCCAAATCCTCTTCCTTGGCAAGTGTCTTTACGGCATTGTCGCGCTCGGTGACGATGTAGTTGTTCAACCGTTCTTCAAGATCGCTTGTACCATCAGCCTTTTGTTTGCGAGCCATGAAATTGTCACGGTCATCATCCACATTCTTTTGGATAAATCCGTCAATGAGTTTTGCCTTACTGCGAAGTTCGGCATCCTTAATCATTGTGTCGATGATTTGCTTACGCTTCTCTTCGTAGTCCTCGCTATAAGGATTAAGGTCAGCAATCAACTCCAAAATATAGGCAACATTGATAATATCACTATGCAGGAGTTCCAAGCAGAAATCAATATCGCCCATGCCAGTTGCGTCTTCTTCGTAAGAGTCTGGTTCACCAACCATGTTTGGGGTTTCCTCTGTAACTTGATAACCTTTCTTTGGATTATCGTTCTTGACAGCAAACGAATCGTATATGTCAAGATACTTGCTGCGGAAGTCCATAAACTGTTGTTCTGTCATTCCGAGGTCGGGAGCATCCTCCTCAAACTCATCATACACTTGTATCTCTGCGTGTTTCTTGATAATGTCACGGAAAGCGAGGATAAACAGTTTCTTATCGTTCTCACTTTGCAAATAGTCCACATAGTGCGGTTCGGGATAATGCTCCAAGAAGTCCTTTGTCAGTTCTTGATAATTCTTCTTGACATCATCAAATGGTGGTCGCACAATATCTTCAAGATTATTGCTGTTGCTGAAAAGTTTGATGGCCTCGTCTACCTTGCTTTTCAAGTCACGGAAGCAAACCACCTTACCGAAACGCTTCTTTTCGTTCAACACACGGTTGGTACGGCTGAGCGCCTGCAACAAACCATGATACTCCATGTTTTTGTCAACATAGAGCGTGTTGAGCTTCTTGCTGTCAAAGCCAGTAAGGAACATACCGACAACTAAGCAGAGGTCAAGTGGCTTCATGTCCGCCTTCTTTTTCTTCATGCGAAGGTTGATGTCATCGTAATATGCACGGAAGTTTTCTGTAGTGAAACTCGTTCCATACATATTATTATAATCATCCATGATGGCTTGCAGCTCGTCTGCCTCGCCTGTGCTTTCGCTTGCAAAACCACCAGAGTTCATACCGGTCTGCTCGTCGTCTTGACTACTGTTGGCAGCGTATGTGAAAACAGCTCCAATCCTTATCTTCGGATTGAGGCTCTTGAATATCTTGTAATAGCGGATAAGCATCGGTACAGACTGCACGGCAAACAACGCGTCAAACTCACCGTCGAATGTTGACTTATTGAAATTATTAAGGATGAATTTGGCAATCTCCGTCATGCGGTCTTGGTCGGCATTATCCACATCCTCATTGCCGTGGTAATACTCCACAAGAAAACCAAGCACATTTTCATCAGCAATGGCATCCTTTATCAAGTATTTGTGAAGACAGTTGCCGAAGATTTCCTTTGTGGTATGTCCGTCCACCGCATTCTCAACAAATATAGGAGTACCAGTAAAACCGAATATCTGCGTGTTATCGAAGAACTTTACGATGTTCTTGTGGCAATCTCCGAAATGGCTTCGATGACACTCATCGAATATCATCACGATGCGAGAATGACGTATTTCTTCTATACGACTGCTATACCACTGCTTGCTGACAGCTGCATTAAGTTTCTGAATGGTGGTAATAATGATCTTTGAATTACTGTGCAGACGTTTTACCAATTCATCTGTGTTGTCGGTACTGTCAACGGCACCAGGCTCAAAGGCCTCGTATTCGGCTTGTGTCTGCGTGTCAAGGTCGTGGCGGTCTACCACAAACATCACCTTATCCACATCGTCCAACTCCGATACAAGTTGGGCTGCCTTGAATGATGTCAAGGTCTTTCCTGCACCAGTTGTATGCCAGATATAACCGTTATCGTTGGAGTTTTCTACACGGTCGAGAATCTTCTCCACTGCATAGAACTGATAAGGACGAAGCACCATCAGACATTTGTCCCCCTCATGCAAGACGATATACTTACCGATAATCTTGCCCAACGTACACTTGTCGAAGAACACTGTGGCAAACTTCTCCAAGTCGTTGAAAGGCACATTGGCTGCATCCGTCCAGTTGAATGTGAACTTATAGCCACTATTCGGATTGTTAGCGAAATAGCGAGTGTTTACTCCATTGGATATGACAAACAACTGGATGTAGTCAAACAGTCCATGGAAAGAAGTCTTGTGATAGCGTTGTATCTGGTTGTATGCCTGTTTCAGTTCCACACCTCTGCGCTTTAGCTCTATTTGAACCAAAGGCAGACCATTGATAAGTATCGTCACATCGTAACGGCATTTCTTTCTGCCCTCAACCGTAATCTGATTGGAAACTTGGAACTCGTTCTGACACCAGTGAGTACGGTTCAATAACTCCACCCATAGGCGTTCACCGCTTTCCAGTTCAAGAGGAAAGAGGTCTCGCAGTTTCTTTGCCTTTTCAAAGCGAGTGCCACCTTCAAGATAGATAAGAATCTTTTCAAACTCAGACTCTGTAAATTCGGTACGACCCAATTCTTCCAATTTCTTCTTGTTGTGTTTCTCCAACTGTTTCTTGAAATTGGCAGATAGGTTCTTCTCCTCTTCAATATGAACATACTCGTAGTTCATCTTTTGAAGAGTATCTATAAGTCCGTTTTCGAGGGCAGCTTCACTTTGTACTGACATATCTTATCTTTTTTATCGTTACACTTATAAGAAGGTTTTCGTTAAGCCAGATGAGCAGAGCTAAGTTTACTTAAGCTCTGCCATGGCGAGAAAACGTGCCATAAAATGGAACATGGCTATTCATTCGTTTGCAGGAAATGAATATCCAAGGCATTCTCTATTTTGCTTATGGCTTCAAGCGAAAGATTCTCACGCCCTTTTAAGATTTTTGAAATGTACTGTTGGGTGCAATTCATTTTCTCTGCCAACATCTTTTGAGTCATTCCAAGTTCCTTCATTCTTGCTGACATGATATTGGCTATCATCTGCGAATGGTTAAACCACGGTTTTTCTTCTTGGCTCATTTGTGCTCCCTTATTTTGAACAGGAGATATTGTTTCCTTTATCATCTTAGACGTATTTCGCTTTGTACCATTTATATTTGGTTATTGCCATTTCGCCTACAAAGATAACTGATTTTAATGTGAAAGCACAACTACAGGGTTGTCTCTCTATGTAAATGAGACAAAATTATGCAATTGACTTGTTTTTGTAATCTATTATACTTCAAGATAAAACCTATAACTCCAAATAACGCTTCACTCATTGTATGGTACTTACCCCTTTACCACAGAACTTCACCGCCTCCCTTATGGAATAGCCTTTACGGAGTAGACTTATTACTTCCCTATATTCGGTTTTCATCTGTTCTGCCGTTTTTACAGAGCCTACCTTGCGTCCGAGTTTTCCACCTTTCTCCTATATACCGTTTCCGTCCTGACTGCAATCGGAATGAGATATTGTCACGTTCCAATTGCGCACAGGTCGAAAGCGTGGCTATCATTATAGGAGCAAAGAGGAACGGATGTCCTTCATCATCCAATAATGTAAGTTGTTCCCAATCGGCTAATTTAGGAAAGAATAACGAACCCATCCAAGATCAGCTTTTATCCCTAATAAACTGTAAATCTGTGATATTACATCACCTTACTATCCTTTCGTTTCCGATGGTTAGACCCGCTTGGGATAATTGTAGAGGCTTTCAAATTACAGTTTATTTAACTATTCTTTTAAGAACTCACTGACGATACGAACGGATTCGTTGAAGGCCGTGGGCTGACCGGGGACGGTGATGAAGAGGTGAGTGGCGGTGGGGAATACGTGATACGAAAGCGGGTGATCTAAGGATTGTAAGCGCTTGACCCAAGCAGCGGTTTGGTCGAACAAGATGTCGTGACCTGCTGATATGAGCAACACGGGAGGTAATTGCTGCAAGGTATCGTCGGTGGCTAAACCTACAGAGACGAGTGGACTTTGCTGTTGGCCTGCAGCATAAGCTTCGTTAAAGGCTTCGAGTAGCTCGGCGTCGTCACCATAACCTTGGGCGTAAGTGTGCCACGAAGGAGTGGAGCGGGTGAAGAGTTCCGTTACAGGATAGATGGGGATAAGACTATAGACACTGCTCTTGCCGCCTACGGTCATGGCAGTGGCTATGGCCAAGTTGCCGCCAGCACTGTCGCCTCCAATGCTAACGCGCGTGGTGTCGCCTCCAAATTCTGCGGCATGGCCTTTGAGATAATTGAAAGCCATGCGGCAGTCATCGAGCGGAGCGGGGTAAGCATGTTCGGGTGCTAAACGATAGTTGAGTGCTACGACGCAAATGTTGGCCCTCTTGGCTACGGCAGCACAAAAGCGCATGCAACTATTAATGCTACCAAAGCACCAACCGCCCCCATGTAGATAGAGCAAGATGGGGCGTGGCTTTGAGGTGGGTTGCGTTGATCGAAATAAAGTCATAGTGGGAGTAAGCGTAACGGCTTTTACTCCTTCGGGCAGCGTAGGAGCAACGTTGCGGCTCTCGCGGATTTGTTGCAACGCGCGTGTATCTCCTTGTATAGCCATACGCACGGCCAAAGCCTGCGTATGTTGCAATGTGGGCGACATTGACTGCAAGAAGGCGGTTTCGTCACGCTGCATGGCTTGTTGTAAGACTTCGCTTGGAACTGTTTGGGCGCAGCAGGGCGAGAGTAATGCGGTAATAAATAAGAAGATGGGAAAAAGACGTTTCATGGAAATGGGTAGATATAGAAAGAGCTGAGAAGCGTAATACTTCTCAACTCTTTATTTATTAGAAGATAACTTTTCGTCCTTTACTGACGTAAACGCCGCCTTTCGCTGGAGCGGTGACACGGTGGTCACTTATGTCGTAAAGTAGGGCATTTTTACCCGCTCAAATCGTTACAGAGCCATGTAAGCTTTAAGAATCACCTATATGGATTAGTCATCAAGTTTGCGGTAGCGAATGCGCTTAGGCTCCTCAAGGCCGAGGCGCTTGGCTTTGTTGATCTCGTAGTCCGTATATGAACCTTCGAAGAAGAACACATTGCCATTGCCCTCAAAGGCAAGAATGTGGGTACAAATACGATCAAGGAACCAACGGTCGTGGCTAATCACAACGGCACAACCGGCAAAGGCTTCCAAGCCCTCTTCGAGTGCACGAAGCGTGTTTACGTCGATATCGTTGGTAGGTTCATCGAGCAACAATACGTTGCCCTCCTGCTTCAAGGCTAAGGCCAACTGCAAGCGGTTGCGCTCACCACCTGAAAGTACACCACACTTCTTCTCTTGGTCAGCACCAGCAAAGTTGAAGCGGCTGAGGTAGGCACGCGCGTTGATGTCGCGACCGCCCATGCGCATAAGTTCGCTGCCACCGCTGATTACTTCGTAAACCGTCTTTTCGGGGTCAATGTCTTTGTGTTGTTGGTCAACGTAGGCCAACTTAACCGTTTCACCCATTTCGAACGTACCTGCATCGGGCTTATCAAGTCCCATAATAAGGCGGAAGAGCGTAGTCTTACCCACACCATTCGGACCGATTACGCCGACAATGCCTGCAGGGGGAAGCGTGAAGTCAAGGTCTTTGTAAAGCACCTTATCACCAAAGGCTTTTGATACACCATGTGCTTCGATTACTTTGTTGCCCAAGCGTGGGCCATTCGGTATGAAGATTTCGAGTTTCTGCTCCTTCTCCTTTTGATCTTCGTTCAGCAACTTGTCGTAAGAGTTCAAACGCGCTTTACCCTTCGCTTGACGCGCCTTAGGAGCCATGCGCACCCATTCCAACTCACGTTCGAGCGTCTTGCGGCGCTTGCTGGCCACTTTCTCTTCCTGCTCCATGCGTTTGCTCTTTTGTTCGAGCCATGAAGAGTAATTGCCCTTCCAAGGAATGCCTTCGCCACGGTCGAGCTCAAGTATCCAGCCTGCTACGTCGTCAAGGAAGTAGCGGTCGTGGGTCACAGCGATGACCGTACCCTCGTATTGGTTGAGGTGTTGTTCCAGCCAGTCAATACTTTCGGCATCAAGGTGGTTGGTAGGTTCGTCGAGCAGTAGCACATCAGGCTTTTGGAGCAACAAACGGCAGAGCGCAACACGACGACGCTCACCTCCTGAGAGGTGCTCAGCCTTTTGGTCGGCAGGCGGAAGGCGAAGCGCATCCATAGCACGCTCGAGTCGGCTGTCGAGGTTCCAAGCGTCAGTGGCATCGAGTATATCTTGCAACTCACCTTGACGTGCAAAGAGTTGGTTCATCTTGTCCTCGTTCTCATAATACTCTGGCAAGCCAAACTTTTGGTTAATCTCTTCGTACTCAGCCAAGGCGTCAACAACGTTTTGAACACCCTCCTGTACGATTTCTTTCACCGTCTTTTGATCGTCGAGGTGAGGGTCCTGTGGCAGATAGCCCACGGAGTAACCTGGTGAGAACACTACTTCACCTTGATAGTCGTTGTCAAGGCCTGCGATGATCTTCATCAACGTTGACTTACCCGCACCATTCAGACCGATGATACCGATCTTAGCTCCGTAAAAGAAACTGAGGTAAATGTTTTTAAGTACCTGCTTGTTATTTTGTTTGATGGTCTTTGACAGACCTACCATAGAGAAGATAATCTTCTTGTCGTCTACTGTGGCCATAGGAGGTTAATGTGCAAATGTGAGAATGTGAGATTGTGAGAATGATTGATTAATGCGTAAATGCTACGCCTTTCAGCGAATGTTCACATTGATAATTATTTCTTCTTCAATGTTATGATTACGTTGCCGTTGGCATCTTTGAGCAACATCTCGTTGTCCTTTACTTCAGAGGATTTTACCTTGCTGAGTGCGTCCATGAAGCGGCTCTCGTAAGTATCGTCGGGGCAGAGCATACGCGTCATGCCCATCTTAGAGAAGTTGGGTTTGCCGTTAGCAAAGTCCTTTAAGTTGATTTCGCCCGTTAGGCGATTGCAACCTGTGAAACCATAGACGTGGCCTTTAGAGGTGTCGAAACCTAAGAAAGGCGTTTCATCACTGGGCGTAATATTCTGACCATTCAAGTTCGTTACGCTCCATTCGCCAGCTACGGTGTAGGCTGACTTACTTGTAGCACACGATGCTAAGAGCAGCATGGTGGCGGGAATGATATAAAGTATCTTTTTCATATCGTATGTATATATAATTATAGTGTTTTATTCAATCACCCAATCAGTGATATTGCCCTTTTCACTGTCAAAGTTTACGCCTACTTTCGTTACGGGCAAGGAACTAAGGCTAAAGCGCTCGCGATAATGCTTAAGGTTAATTTGTTGCATAGCCGTTTGAGCGTCTTTATTAAGTTTGAGTTCAAGCAGGTAAATGCGCGTTCGCGTCATCAATACCATGTCGATACGGCCATGCGGGGTATGCACCTCAACGTCGACCATGTATTCTGTCAGTAAGGTAAAGATAACGTAAAGCATTTGTTGATAATGCCCTTCGTAATTCTTTACGTTGCAGTAAGGCACAGTGCTAAGAAAACTTTGCAATAGTTGCAGCGCGCCATTCATATCGTCGTTGCGGATAAAACGTGCTATCTTGGCTATGGTCACAGCCCCCGATTGTCCGAAAGCCAAATAGTTGGGGAGTAGGTTTTGGAAGAGTCCTATGCGAATTTCGCGGTTGGGAAGGTCGAGCGTGTACACTTCAAAGTCCGAATCAAAGTCCTTGATCGTCAAATAACCGCTTTGGTAAAGCAACGGGATAAGTGATGTCATGTTTTCAGTAGGAGCATCAAACTCAAACTTCCTTGCTTCAATTTTGCCTAAATCGCTTGGCAACACGTTGAACTTACGCATCATTTCGAGCAAGTAAGTAGGCGTACCTGTTGAGAACCAATAAGGGTCTAAATTGCCATTTGTAAAGGCAGCGAGTAGACTAAAGGGGTTGAACACGTCGGGCGAGGGCCAGATGAAGTGATAACCATCGTAATTGGTAGTAATGGCCTCAAGCGTTTCGTCATAAGTTTTGCCCAAGCGTTCGGCTAAGGAGGCAATGTCTACTTGCAATTGATTTTCCACCTCGTCCTTCGTAATGCCGCAAAGTCCTGCATATTCGGGTTGCATGCTGATATTATTAATATTATTCAGCTCGCTGAATATGCTCACTTGTGAGAACTTCGTAATGCCCGTTATGAAGACAAAACGCAGATAAGGGTCAGCATCCTTAATCGGACTATAGAAGTTGCGCATCACCTGACGCAGTTGAGTAAGGTTCTCCTCCTCATGCACAACATCAAGCAGTGGCGCATCGTATTCGTCAATCAGTAACACCACTTGTTTGCCTGTTTGTTGGTAGGCGGCTTGAATGAGGGCCGTAAGACGATCGTTCGAATCAATAGAAGAGGCTTTGATGCCATATTTATCTTCTTGCTCTTTAAGACGTTGACTTAAAAATCTTTCAAGAGTCTCCTTCTCCATGTGCTTTCCCCCAGCCATGCTGAAGTGCAATACAGGATAGGCAGTCCATTCCTTTTCTAACTTTTCGATAGCAAGACCTTCGAAGAGTTCTTTCTTACCCTCAAAGTAACTCTTTAAGGTTGACACCAACAATGATTTACCAAAACGACGCGGACGACTAAGGAATACGTTCTTACCACCAGTATGTGTCATGTGGTAAATATATTCCGTTTTGTCAAGATATAGTAAATTTTTCTCTCTTATTTCAGAGAAAGTCTGAATGCCCAAAGGGTAAAGTCGTGGTATTTGGTTTATCATAATGCCAAAGTTTTATTTTTATTGCATCGGGTTCCACCCTTGTGCTTTGAGGTCGAACTCGTTGCCGTCGCGTGTGATGAGCTTTGCGCCCAGTTCGGGACGCGTGATGTGGCCAATCACCTTGATGTCATCCAATTGTTCCACCTTCTCATGGTCAGTCAACGGAACGGTGAAGAGCAATTCATAATCCTCACCTCCATTGAGCGCGGCGGTGTAGACGTTCATATTAAACTCCTCAGCCGTAACGGCCGTTTGGTAATCGATAGGAATGCGCTCTTCATAGATGCGGCAGCCCGTATGGCTTTGTTTGCAGATGTGCATGGCCTCAGACGATAGTCCGTCGCTAATGTCCATCATTGATGTAGGACGAATGCCCGCTTCGTGGAGACGTTGGATAATGTCGCGACGCGCCTCTGGCTTGAGCAATCGCTCAATGAGATATTCGCGACCAGAGAAGTCAGGTTGTGCAGCTGTCTCAGGGTTCGACTTTTGTGACTCAAAGATTCGCTTCTCGCGTTCCATGAGTTGTAGTCCCATATAAGCAGCTCCCAAGTTGCCGCTCACGCAGATGAGGTCGGTATCTTTTGCTCCCGAACGATAAACAATATCCTCTGCTTGTGCTTCGCCAATGCAAGTAATGCTGATGGCTAATCCCGTAAGCGAAGTAGTCGTATCACCTCCTACGATGTCTACTCCGTGACGCTCGCAAGCTAATCGAATGCCTGCATAAAGTTCGTCAAGATGTTCCACCTTAAAGCGTCGCCCCACGGCGATGCTTACTAAAAGCTGACGGGGCGTACCATTCATGGCATAAACGTCAGAAAGGTTGACCATAGCCGCTTTGTAGCCCAAGTGTTTGAGAGGCGTGTAGGTGAGGTCGAAGTGAATGCCCTCCATGAGCATGTCGGTCGTGACCAAAAGTCGTCGAGGGTCGGCAACCTCAGAGCTATATTGCAGTACGGCACAATCATCGCCCACGCCACGCAGCGTAGAAGCATTGCGAAGTTCAAGTCCTTCCGTCATGCGGTCAATCAGACCAAATTCACCTAATGTAGAGATATCTGTCATTTTGCTTACGTGTCCTTTCTTAATGCTTTAGAAGTAGAAACCCAATCCAATGCGTGCGCCCACAGTGCTCTTCTTAGAGAAAGAGTCGAGCGACATCTTGTAGTATAGAGAAGGCTCAATGGTGATGTAGCGGTTAACGAAGAAGGCATACCCTACTTCTAAGGGAATTTGTACATCGTTGTCAGAGGGCGTGTAGTGTACATAGTCAGCGCCAGCACCTAAGTAAACGCCACATTGGTCGAAGTAATATCTAACGCCCGCACCAATTGAAACGTCATCGATTTGTTTCGTATGATCGTATGTTACCGTTCCGCGTAACATAAAGCAGTCACCCATAAAGTAGCCTGCAGTGGCATCTAAGCCAAAGCGGAACTTTTGATCGCTGCTATAAGATAGTCCGAGTCCTGACAAAGAGGCGCCTACATATTTCGTGCCTTTAGCAAATTGAGCATTGGCTGTATTTACTCCTACGATGAGCAGAAGAAGTGCAAAGAGTATCTTTTTCATATTGAGTATTGTTTGTTAGCTGTAAAGAATATAATAACGAGTATAAATTCTATCCCTTCCTTCCCTTTTTATTTTCTTATTTTGCAAAGATAGTGCAAGGCGAATGCAGAACGTCAAGCTTGCTTGAACGTTATGCTGAGCCGCAGCCTATCTTATGCAAAGATAGTGCAAGGCGAATGCAGAACGTCAAGCTTGCTTGAACGTTTTGCTGAGCCGCAGCCTATCTTATGCAAAGATAGTGCAAGGCGAGAGAAGTACAAAACGAAAACCTAAAAGTTTTCAATTTGTACTTCCGAGCCGCTTATTTTATGTAAAGACAGCACAAGGTACGAATTTAGACAAACTGCAATTTAATTTCCTAATTGGGGGGCGGGTTTGTAACCCGCGGCAGCAGCATGTATGTTCTCGCGCTAAGCGACTATAAGTAGATGCTCAAAAACTGCTGCTGTCGCGGGTTACAAACCCGCCCCCAATTAGGAAATTAAATTGCAGTTTTCAAACTTTCTGCAGAATCTTATCCAAAGATACACGGCGGCTCGGCAATGCAAAATGAAAGTTTTCCGACTTTCATTTTGCATTGCGCTCGCCTTGCAGTATCTTTGCAGACAAAATCATAAAAAAATAAAATAAATGAACGTTTTAGAACTCAGCGAACAAGAGATACAACGCCGCAACTCACTTGAGGAATTGCGCAACTTGGGCATTAATCCCTACCCCGCTGCCGAATATGAAGTGACAGCGTATAGCGACGATATTAAAGACAACTTTAATGAAGACGAAAAGCGCGAAGTGTGCATCGCTGGACGCTTAATGGGACGCCGCGTTATGGGTAAGGCCAGCTTTGCCGAGTTGATGGACTCTAAAGGCCGCATTCAAGTGTACGTTACACGTGACGATGTTTGCCCTGGCGATGACAAGACGCTCTACAACACAGTATTTAAGAAGTTACTCGACTTGGGCGACTTTATCGGTGTGAAAGGTTTCGTTTTCCGCACACAGACAGGCGAAATCTCTGTACACGCACAAGAGTTGGTACTCCTCTCTAAGAGCCTCAAGCCGCTACCCGTCGTAAAGGAGAAGGATGGTGTTACTTACGATGCCTTCAACGACCCCGAACTTCGCTATCGTCAGCGCTACGTTGACCTTTTGGTCAACCCTGAAGTGAAGGACATCTTCTTGAAACGCTCGTTAGTAGTCAAGACCATGCGCGAATACTTCGACGAGGCTGGCTACACAGAGGTTGAAACACCGATTCTGCAACCCATTCCTGGTGGCGCTAGCGCACGTCCGTTCATTACTCACCACAACTCACTCGACATCGACCTCTACCTTCGTATCGCTACCGAGCTTTACTTGAAGCGCCTTATCGTTGGCGGCTTTGAGGGCGTTTACGAAATTGGCAAGAACTTCCGCAATGAGGGTATGGACCGCAACCACAACCCTGAGTTCACGTGTATGGAACTTTACGTTCAGTACAAGGACTACAACTGGATGATGTCATTCACCGAGAAGTTGTTGGAGCGCATCTGCGTAGCCGTTAATGGTAAACCCGAAAGCGTTATTGACGGTAAGACTATCAGCTTCAAGGCTCCTTTCCGCCGCTTGCCTATCTTGGAAGCTATCAAGGAAAAGACAGGTTACGACCTCAATGGCAAGAGCGAAGACGAAATTCGCGACATCTGCAAGAAGTTGAACATGGAGATTGACGATACCATGGGTAAGGGTAAGTTGATCGATGAGATGTTTGGCGAGTTCTGCGAAGGCACTTACATTCAGCCTACCTTCATCACCGACTATCCTATCGAGATGTCACCGCTCACAAAGAAGCACCGCGACAATCCTGCTTTGACCGAACGCTTTGAGTTAATGGTAAATGGTAAGGAGTTGGCCAATGCTTACTCAGAGTTGAACGACCCCATTGACCAAGAAGAACGTTTCCAAGATCAGCTCCGCCTCTCTGAGAAGGGTGACGACGAAGCGATGTTCATCGACCAAGACTTCCTCCGCGCTCTTCAGTATGGTATGCCTCCTACATCAGGTATTGGTATTGGCATTGACCGTTTGGTCATGTTGATGACTGGTCAGACTCAGATTCAGGAAGTTCTCTTCTTCCCACAAATGCGCCCTGAGAAGAAGGCTCCTCGCGACAAAGCCGACAAGTACGTTGCCGCAGGCATTGCTGAAGAGTTAGTTCCCATCCTCCAGAAGGTGGGTTACTACTTAGTAACTGATCTCAAGGACGTAAAGGCTCAAAAGATCCAACAACAGATTGGCGAGATAATCAAGAAGTATAAACTTGATATCGAGAAGCCCAGCGTACAGGACATTGAGGGCTGGAACGTGTAATGAATGTGCAAATGTGAGAATGGGTAAATGTGCAAATGGTTTATAGATTTTCAAATTATCTGCACATCCCCCCGACTTGTACATTTACACATTTCCCAATTTGCACATTCCCCAATTTGTACATTCACACATTTACACATTTGCACATTAACTAAGTACCGTGTACGATTTAGGAAACATAGCCGTTATGGGCAGTGGCTCGTGGGCCACAGCCATTGCAAAGATGCTACTCGAAAGGGTGGAGCATCTGCATTGGTATATCCGTAGGCAAGATGCCATTGATGACTTCGTGCGCACTGAGCATAACCCTTCTTACTTGACCAGTGTACACTTTGACACGAGCCGCATCACCTTCTCGACGGACATCAACGAAATTGTACGCTCTTGCCGCACCTTGGTGTTTGTCACACCGTCTCCTTACTTAAAGAACCACCTGCGCAAACTCAAGGTGAAGCTTCACGATAAATTTATCATCACTGCCATTAAGGGCATTGTAGCAGATGAGAATTTGGTTTGTTCGGAGTTCTTCCGTGTGGTGTACAATGTGCCTGATGAGAACTTAGCCGTGCTTGGTGGCCCTAGTCATGCTGAAGAGGTTGCCTTAGGACGCCTTACCTACCTCACGGTAGGATGTGCTGACAACGAGAAGGCAACGGCCTTTGCCGAGACGATAGCATCGAGCTATGTGAAGACCAAGACTTCGGCCGACGTCATTGGCATTGAATATGCTTCCGTTCTGAAGAACGTCTACGCCATAGCAGCAGGCATTTGTAATGGACTAAAGTATGGTGACAACTTTCAGAGTGTACTAATGTCCAATGCCGTACAAGAGATGAATCGCTTCTTACGCGCTGTTTACCCTATCGACCGCTGCGTATATGATAGCGTTTACTTAGGCGACCTCTTAGTGACGGGGTATTCTAACTTCTCGCGCAACCGCGTGTTTGGCACCATGATAGGTAAGGGCTATAGCGTTAAATCGGCACAGATCGAAATGGAAATGATTGCCGAAGGCTATTACGGCACGAAGTGTATGAAGGACATCAACAAACACTATCACGTCAATATGCCCATTCTCGATGCTGTGTATAATATTCTATACGAGCGCATATCGCCTACTATTGAGATTAAGCTCTTAACGGATTCGTTTAGATAACAGATTCATTTAAATAGAAAAAAGTCTCTTCCTCACTTAGAGGAAGAGACTTTTTTTTTGGGGGGGGGAACTCATCGAATATATCCCGTATGAAACGGTAACTATTCAGCGGTGGCAATGCACCTTTGATTTGCGGTCGAAATATTCTACAAAAAACTTACGATAAAGACATAAGGACGCACATGTTGGAATTATCGTACAAGGCGAATGCAATTGAGTTCGCTCAAGTTGCTGAGCCGCAGCTAATAATGTCAAAGAAAAGCACACGTTGCGTAACTGTTCGACAAATTGCAGCTTATATATGTAACTAAGTCTACTTATACCCCCCTTGAGAGGGCGTAAATCAGCCGACAACATGACAACATTCTAAAAACTATATTTTTAGTTTTCCCCCGCTACGACAATTAATGCCAATTTTGACATCTATTTTACGCTATTTAGAACTAAGTTCAAAAAAACTATCAATATTTGACAAGTAAAAGTTTCTTTTTTAAAATTCTTTTATAACTTTGTGGCGGACTGCATAGTCAATCAGTTGTTAAAACAGCAAGAATAGTGCTTGTGCAACAACAAAAATGATTGTCTACGCTGTGCCGGTGTAGCGAAGCCGCTTATTAGGCCAGTTGCTATACGAAGCGGGCATTGGGTGGAACACCAGCAGTCCAGACATAGAAGACGTTTATCTAACGCTTTTTTGTGCCTTAATCTAACCTCTTTCTGTCTAGAAAAAAGTTATAACACCGTTAGAGAAGCCGATGAATGTACAACGCTTGTAACGCACACCTTGCCTTTATTTTTTTGTAAAAGACAAAAAACGTTTTGATAGAGTTGATAGAGACAAATCCTCTTTTTAATACCATTCAAATTCGTATGCTAAACATCGGTGTGTATTAGCTTTTACTAACCAACAACACTGATACTGATATTGTTACGCATTTCTTTCACACCCAAAATAATAGGAGGAACATTATGTCAAATACGTATTTTACACAGCTAAGGAGCCACCAACCAAGTACCCTTGCTGAAGACTGGCTTATTGATAACGTATGTAGCAATGTGCCTACAGCTTTAGTCAATTTAGCGCGTGAGTTCTTTTTAGGCGAATATTCTTTTTCGTTTCTCAACTATTTAGGAAAGCATTTATTCGGAACAGGAGCAAATGAGATAATGGGCGAATACTATGAATTTATATCGCCAAGAGGAGGAGCTAACAATACTCCTTACTATAAGGTTAAATGTTTTAATCGTCGTAAGCAATCAAAATTAAAAAGTTATGTGGCTACAATCACCGCACGATACTTTACGCAATTAAGAAAAAGAGAAATTGCAAAGGAACAAAATGAAATTAGCATTGATGCTGGGAATGAACTTCACAATACAAAATCACCATCAGAAGTGATAGAAAATGAATGGTTCAATCTCTTAATAGCAGAAGGCAATCAATTATCGTACGTGGTGAACGACCAACACCTTATTATGAAGGTGAACGCTGCACTTCAAAAGTTGCCGAAAAACGAGCGTAGAGTGGTTCAATTGACTATTATGGACACTGTTCCAAGTGACGAAGTCTTTGACGAACTGTATGATGACATGAAAGCTCAAAAAGCTTGTTCTGAATTTACAAAATTAGAGAAACAAAGAGCTATAGGTGTGTTAAGAAATCGTGCCTTAGCTCATTTAAGGAAATACATGAAAGAATGAGATATTTAATCACCGACGAAGAATTGTATGCTTATGCTAATGGCGATATGAGCACACAAGAAATGCATGAATTAGAAAAGAAAGCGGCAAATACTCATCAACTTGACTTGCTCTTAGCTGTATCAATGGCTAATTATGCGATACAGAAAGAAGAAGCTGAAGCCTTGTGGGGAAAAGATGAAATTGAAGTGTTCGATGAGTCTATATCAGCTGGCAGAATTGCTGCTTGTGTTGAAATAAAACCTTCGAAAAAAAATAAGAAAAATTGATATAAAGAAGAACGTTTCAACTCTAACAAGTAGAAACCTTTAAAAAAGAAGAAAAATGAAAACAAATTTCACGACGACCAACTTGCAAACTGCATGTGCAGTACTCAGCTCTAACACTGAGGCCATCGAGACGTTGAAAAAGGAACATGAAGGCGTAAGCTTGTTTGAGGCCGCGCAGCTATTTTTAATTGAGAAGTACAATCTCTCACAGACAGAGGCTTTTGAAGTCGTTACAGACTTGAAAACTGGCATCGAAGAATATCAGACTGCTCGAACTGCCGTAGAAGCGAACTACGAAGAAACACTTCGCAAAACGATCACCGATTCACTCAAGTCATTAAACGCTGAAGAGCAAACACGCTACTTGGCTTCAATGTTAACCGCCTTGCAATTGGCTTCAAAGACCGAATGCACACAAGCCACTATTGACGAGGCTGTAAAGACCAATTCGAATAAGTCACAGGACGTGCTTATTGAAGAAATCGTAAAGGCCTTAGACACTCTGCCTTTATCATCTGTAGCTGAAGCAGCCAAGACACTAAATAGTGAAAGCATTAAAGCTGTAGCTGAAGCCATTAATAAAAACACAACAGACTACCGTCTGATGGCCGCTGTTCAACTATACGCTGCACAACGCGAGGGGCTCTTAAAACTTGAAGAGAAGCAATCTCCATTGCCTACCAATGTTATTGGTGCATTGGCCTCAGCCTCAGTCGATGCCATGCTGGCAACATCTGAATTGCAGAACGGAACGATTACCCTTTCAAAGTGGCAAGTAATCGTAAAGTACATTTTGGGAGGACTCTTCGCTGTAGCTTGTTCTTCTATCGCGATGCTGACTATTATTGCAGTAGCAACGTCAGTAATGATGTTTATCTGGAGTGTTCTTGGAACGAGTCTGATTGCTCTTCTTCTCTCGTTTGCTTGCGTTCTTCCCATACTAGAGTATGGAGTTGATTATACAATTGAGGGAATCACTAAAGTAGAGGAATGGCTATCTCCTATCTATGACAAGACGGTGCTTACCATGACCAGTTGGGCTACTACCATCTTCACGTCTATAAAGACGTGGGCAACCAACGTAGCTCACTCCGTAAAAGAAAGACAGAGTGAAGCACTGGGGCAAGCTACTACGAACGATGCCAATACTTTGGCCAACAACAATCTGGCTTTAGCATAATGTATTATACGATGAGATACATCTGGTGATTATAAGGTTAGAAAGTTATTGAAGTCGTCTAATTTTTTATGAAGTTCAAGATTTGCCTTTATTTTTGAAGCGATTTTTGGCATTGAAGAGGGAGTGTAGCGAGCTACACGACCGATGAAAGGTCAAAAAGCGGTCAAAAAGAAAGGTAAAGATTGAATTTAGAAGAGATAAAAGTTTAAATATAATCTTCGTCAGAAAAGTTTAGACGACTTCATTACATGTTGATAAGCAATGGTGCTAATTTTTTAACCTTATAGTCCTATTATACCTTATAACCGAAGTTCTAAAAAGCTACGTATATGGACCCAATTACCATTTGCGCTATTGCTGGTGTGACATTGGCTGTGGCAACTACAATAGCAGGATTTGCAAGGCTATATTGTAAAATAGAAAGTAAACAAAAGGAAATCGAATCGCTGCAACAATCATTAGGCATATATGCTGACTCATATGCTTTCGAGGCTTGTGACGAACAAATGATTAATGAATGCCGAAATCGCCTAAACAAACTTTTAGCAGGCCAAACGTTTAAGCAAAGACTCGATGGAAAAAACATCGACGAGCAACGCACAATTCTGAAACAAATCGTAAACGAAATGGCCGATTCAATGAAGGTGCGTGTTGACAACTTAATTATTGAACCTAAAGAAAGTCTGATTTTGGGCAGTGAACAAATGAACGAGAAAGGAGAGATTACTCTATTCTTAAACGAAGCTCTTTTAATCGTCGACCCCGACAAACTGCTCTTCACACTCTTACACGAATTGCGTCACGGCGTACAAGACACGTCTTTCCGTAATAATAAATGGGGATTCTCTAATCAACGAATAGCACTCTGGATGTGTGGACTTAGAAACTACGTCCAACCCAATGAAAATAGCTATAATGCTTACTTTAACCAAGTGTTAGAGATTGATGCAAACAAATTTGCTGATACTGTGTTGAAACTTAACAATTAAAGAAATCATGAAAATAAGAGATCTCGTTTCATCTATTCAATCGTCTTATCAAAAGCGAATGCTCTCACGGAGGATAAGAAGATGTTCCACCATTATTAAAAAAGACCTATGTGCATGGGTTAAAGATCATAAGTTTCCCTCACGAGTAATTACACTCAACTCGCCCCAAAATGATAGGACTAAAGTCACCATTTCGATTGAAGAATTAGTCAACTTGTATGGAATGGACGTGGTTAGTGCACTTTTATTTATGGACGACCTTATTAAAGCCAATCTTAAATCCGACAAGGCTGATTTAAGGACGTTACTTTTGAGAATAGAACATACAGGCTGTGAGCACAACACCATTCTCACGCCCGAATTGCTTGCAGACATTAAGAAGAACCAACCAGGGGTTTGGCAAGCGTATGTCAACATGCAAAAACAGCAAGAAGACGATCATCTTGCTGAATTTGGAACCACTGACTCTTTAAACGATGATTTATGAAATCAACCGCATCAGCACACCTATATCTTTCGTCAAGATTGGGCATCGTAAATGAAGCCATAAAGAAAGCTTACCTAAGCGGTAAGCGCATCTTTGTAATCGTTACGTCTGAGTATGATTTTATTAGGACACTACTATTACAAGAGTCTATATTAGGCATAAAAAAGATAACCGTCAACGACCCTGAAACTCAAACGAACGATGTTCTTCGTGTTGGTATAGAATATGCCAACACGACTGATTTTATACCAACAAAGGCCGAGCAAGTGATTTGCCAATCACCAAAAGTGTTTTTGTATGTGTCTACTTTGCAACAAGGAGGTGGACAGTTTGACTATAGCTTTCCTACGAAAGATGTGAGCAATTATGCACAACATTATTTTGGACTCAGTACAGTAGACGTTAGCGAGACAAGCGACATCATAGCACTTAAAAAATCTATTATCGTAATCGTTACCCCCGATTCATTCAACAACATACCTTCCTGTGCTACTTCCATTACCGAAACCATAGAAGTGCCCTTCTTATCTGAAACGGAATTTAAACAAATCGTTTCTGAATGGATAGCACAACACGAGAAGGTTAAAATGGTTGCTTCAAACTTTGGCTATCCCTTGTTAGATGACGATGACTACCTTAGCCAACTATATCAAGCGATGAGGGGCATGTCACCACAACATATAATAAGTTGCCTGCGTAAGAACAAAATCGAGTTAGGCACAATCTATTTCCCAACAACAGACCCCACTTGCACCGAACATTTAAAAGTTCTTTTAAAAAATATTCGAAGGGAAACTGAAAGCGTTATATCGCAATCGAGCGCACTCTCATTAATTGACACCACTGGAGCAGAGTTGCAAGAGCCTGCAGGGTTAGGCAACATCATCAAATGGCTGAAGACAAATGAGGATCGCATTCGCTTCCCTCAGAAGTATATTGACCAACAAGTTGAACCATGTAACGGCATTTTAGTGTCGGGCATACCAGGCACAGGCAAATCAATGTTAGCTAAATTTATTGCTGCAAAGGTTGACCTTACACTAATTAGACTAAACATGGACGCTGCTTTAGGCAAGTACGTGGGTGACTCTGAGAAAGGTATTCGAACAGCACTCAGCGTGGCTGAAGCGTTGTCACCCTGTGTCTTATGGATTGACGAAATGGAGAAAGCCTTTGAAGGTGGGCACGAAGTTACACGTCGCATTATTGGCATCCTATTAACATGGATGCAAGAAAAGACAAATCGAGGAAAGTCCTGCTTTGTATTTGCCACGGCTAACGACATCTCAAAGATGCCCCCCGAAATGTTCCGAACAGGAAGATTTGACGAAAAGTTTTATACGTTCCTTCCCTCTAGCGCTGAGTGTGGTGCCATCTTCGAAAAGACAATTAAGGGACTTAACAAGAAGTACAAACGTAAACTCAGTAAGCAATATGCTGAATTACGCCTTACGTTGTTTGACGAAGGCTACATTAATTCACGCCTATTTGAGAAGTTGCTCAACGATAAGACAATTTGTCAACCCGACGAAGTATCCGATGACACTAATATACCGCTATCACGTCGAAATAAGTTCTTTATTGGTTCAGATATAGCCCAATTAGTCAACAATGCCATGTGCATCTACTTTAATGCTCAACATCGTAAAGCGCAAGATAAAGTTGCTATATCTTCTGACGCTTTCATTGAGTGCTTAAAAGAGGCTATGCAACAATTACATAGCTATGGCGAGACGAACTTAGAACAAATAGCTCTGTGCTACTCGCAATTAGCGACCAACAATTTTGCGCCAGCCTCAGCACATGAGTTGATACCATTCAATGGCTACGACGAATGGCAATTTAAGCGATATTTAAAGCAAGGCAAAAAGAATGCCGTACTTTACAAAGCTACCCCTCCATACGCTTCTACTTACTACGACCGTCAGTTATACTTTACGACGGTTCGTGCATTGAACGATATGGCTGAAGAAATCATTCAAACGAAACGTAGATTATGAAACTGCAAGGTGTTGAAATATTACGAATAAGCGACTTTAGACGATTCTTTACGATTGAAGAGTTTATACTAAATAAAGAAGCGTTCTCTCACCTTTTCTCTTACATCGATGTAAACCTCTTTTGCGATACGACCGAAGAATGCGCCCTTTGCTCGCAAGTACGACTTTGGTGTATGGGACAAACTCCCAATGCCAATTTCGATTCTGCTACAAAAGAACTTATCATGCCTATGTCTTCACCTATTGGCTTAGGCTACATGGCCGACGTATTAAAGCAATATTCTAACTCGATAAAGCCTGCTGATAGCGTGGCATTAGCATGCATTTGTTTGCTCCTTGGCTCGTATTGTACAGCAAAGGAGGCTAAATACATTTATGATTACGTGAGTGGTAAAAAGCCTATAGGTAACTTCATCTCGGTATGCAAGAATATCGACTTAGAACCATACTATCCGTTATCAAACGAACCATGTTATCGTATCATCTATGCCAATTTGGTGTCAGATAAAGAGGTCGTCATAAAATACGGTAACCAGACAGAAGCGTTACAGAAAGGCGAATGCGCAGTTGCCATTCACACGGCTAAAGGCTGCATAGCCTTATTGCCCAGAACGGCTTATGCCAATGATACCAATGCAAGGTTGATGATTAACGCTTCAACGCATCGGCCCTATTTAAAGATTGCCAACTTTCATAAGACGAAGCGAAACGAAATTGAAGACGTCGCCTCATTTTGGATAGAACCCAGCCAAGGAATTATATACACTACTTTTGATAACAAAGTAAAAAAAGCTTTTGGTGAAGATGATAATAACTTCTCTTCATGCTATTCTTTCAATCAGGAATACAAACTATTCCGTAAATGCAACCCTAACAGCACATTGTTAGCTATCACTAAAACAAACGATTACTACACCTTTTATTCAACAAAGCAAAATGACAACGACAAAGATTGAATCTCTTGAGCGAAACACTTCAACTTCTATCGAAGTGAATAGCATGGACGAAGCCTTAGAATGGGTCACACAACTGCAAGATGAAATCCGACATAAAATGGAAGCTTCACTATGCTATGAAGATGTCATAGCTGAACATAAAGACACGATTAAGGAGTTTATTAAAATGTGGACTCCACCTGTACAATATACGATTGATGTTACACTTAATAATTCTGATTTTACCTCTTCTCCCGACAAAGGTCATCAAGACGAAATGATAGAGCGATTGGACAAAATCGAACAAGAATTACATGATTTAAGAGAAGAGCATCATAAGTATTTCAATAAAATCATTGATGAGATAAAACGATGCCCAATAAAGATTGCGGATTCCATTACTACTGCCATAAACAAGAAAAAAGTATCAAAGAAATCAGATGCTGCAATGGCTAAACATGATGAGGAATATGGACGCCCAGAACATAATACAGAAGAATACGACACTCAGCAATCAAACGTTCTAAGCTTTCCCAATGAGTCGTCAGCTGCCGTACCATGTTTAGAGCCACACTTTACGCTCGTAATCAAAGACACGGGTGAACAAATAGATAGTAATTTAAAAACATGGGGGGATACTTTTATCCAACTGGTTAAATACCAAAACTTGATGTCTGGAGTTTCAATTGCTTTCATACGCAAGTACCTTTACGATACAATTGATGAAAGCGAAGCATCACACACGCAAGATCGTATCAAAAATTTACTTACCAAGTATTTCGAAGTGAAATTGGTAGATTATGCTGGAGAATATCAGTCTGCAGATTTATTTGATTTCGAATACAACCCAGAATTAAAAGAACCTATCACAACCAAAAAGGCCTTAATCTATAAAGGGAAACTCCTTTATAAAGGCATGGTCGTATTCCCCAATAAAACACCACAATTATGACCAATCAAGAAATTGAAAAACTAAGTTGCGCCTTATCAACTAACGCAACACAAGAAGATGTTAATAAGGTATGCCAAAGCATATTAAGCAATCGCTTAATATACGACGATATGGATTACCCTCTTCGCCTTTTACTGAAAGACCTTATTAAGAGCATCCAATTGCCTTTACACTACCAAGCTGTTGAAACTGAAACGGTAGAGCAGAAACCCACTCACAGTAAGAGTAAGATAGCTTACTACTTTTTAGCTATCGTAGCACTGCTATTGATTCCATTAGGTTCTTTCTGGGCATTATTGGCAGGCATTCTCGCTTTGTTCGCAGGCTACCTTATAGGTAAAACGGCTGCGCCACTGCCCAACACACATAAGGACACGAAATGGGTCGTATCAACAACTGTCGAAGAACTTTCAAGTCAACTTGACTCTGCGTACAACCACATTTCTCAATTCTACAGTTACCGACAATTGGAGGGAAAGTACATTGACATTCTAAAATGGTTGCAACGACAGTATAGCGAATCAGAAGATGAAAATTTCAAAAAGAGCATCACAAAGCTTGCTAATCGTTATGGTTACACCTTCTACGAATTTAGCGAGAAGGACTTTGAATGCTTTGAATCCTCTACTGCCCACGTTGACACTCCTACAACGACATTGTATGCTATAATTAACACGAAAAGCAACAAGCTAATCTGTAAAGGTCATGTCGTTTTACCTATGTAATTTTACTAACTCTCAAAAAAAAGAAAATCATGATAGACTACATCGTTGGCATTGACTTTGGTCACGGTGAAACCGCGGCCTGGGTTATACCTACTAGCGAAGGGAAAAATCCTGCTAAGATTGACACAAATGAAGGTTGTGCTCTGAAATTAAAGAGTTCCAATCTTGTAAACGAGTGTGTGATTGATTCCGAAGTGTACTTTACTCCTCCTACTACTTATTCTCTTACCAAAACGCCTTTTGCTGATATCTGCAACCAAATGAAAATGAGAATATCAGAACTTAAGCATGATGAAAATAAGATGAAAGCCTTTAAGGAATACATCAAGTGTGTCGTTCAGCGCCTTTTCGAACTAAACAGTACCATCATGAGAGCTGAAGGAGGTGCGCCTAATTTTTTGCTTTACATGGCTTCGCCAACTCGATGGACTGACGAGGAGAAAAAAGAATACCTCAACTTCTTTAACGAAGCCATCAGTAGCTTAAACCTTCGCTTTGAATCTATTATCGATGAGAGCGATGCGGCCTACTTCTCCAGAATGTCTAAGACCAACATCGCCCAAACAAGTTTAGTCATTGACTATGGTTCCAGCACTATTGATTACACGCTGGTGCGAAATGGTAAGAAAATTTCTAATAGCAGTTGGTCTGAAGATCAATTAGGCGCTCATTGTATAGAAAATGCGATGCTCACTTATGGTAAAGCACGAGATTACCAAGCTTTCGATTCTGATCTCAAAGCGACGAATGCCTACTTACAGGAGCACAAGTTGGATCACGTTCACGCTGAAGCTTACTTAAAGAAAGCCTGCCAAATCGCCAAGCATACAACGTATAAAGAAGTTGACGGTCGCTACTTTGATATTGATTACCCTATCATTAAGGAGGTAGCTACCGATAAGAAATGTAACATAAGATTTCAGTGGGATGGAGATCTCAATGTCGTAGCTAAGGCTTATCAAGAGGATGTCAAAAATAGCCTCTTGTCATTACGACAGAAAATACATGAAGTAAACGATCAAAAGGATCCTAATAGCATCATTATGAGTGGTGGAGCTTGTATTATGCCCTGGTTCCAACGTGCTGTAAAAGAGGTGTTTCCCAATTCCGAACCTGTCATGGACCTTGAGCCCAGTTACGTCGTCGCACAAGGTGTTGCCATGTATGCAAAGGCTCAAATGAAGGCGGTAAACCTATTAATGTCTGAAATCGAAAGCCAGCATTTCGACAAGATGTATAAAGAAGCCGACGCAGAGGCTACCCATCAGGCCATGTGTCAATTGAGTGGGGCGGTCGTTCAAGATGTTACCAATAGTGCCCCCATAACAGGCGATTCTATAAGAGAGAAATTCAATGTTTTCATCGCTGGCCTTAATAAACAAAACTTGGCATTCAGCCAAATGGTACAGAAGAACTTTAACAATGCACTTTCTCTTGAATTACAGAAGATTGTTGCAAATGCTGTTCAGCATGCTTTTGGAATTGAAGCCGATGTTTCCAACATCAAAGTCAACATTCTAATTGAAGTACTCCCTTGGAACGCTCAAAGCTTCTCTCCTGATGGTTGGTGTTATAAGGCAATGACAAGTTTTATTGAGGAATCCTCTAGTCGTATTTCTTTCACCTGGGATAAGTTAAGAGACAGAAGTGAAGCTGCCGAAATAGCACGCGGTGTACAAAGGAAAATAAAGGAGTTGGACTTTGTAAGCCTCACCACTTATCCTGAAGATTTTCTTAAAGACTTTGGAGAACGCTTAAAGCAAATCGCCAAGTTGGAAGCTAACAGACTATTAGCTGAGAAGCAACTGTTTAGAACGACTTTTACAGCTTAAAGCATTTATATCTTCCGTACAAGCGTTCTCAACGAACTGGGGCCTCTCCCCCTAACCCCCTCCCCAACTTGGGAAAGGGTTAGGGGGAAAGGCCCCAGTTGCAGTTTACATCATCTTCACCCATTACGTAACGCCTCTATTTTGGCGTCTAGCTCTACTTCGTCTGAGCAGAACACCTCACGAGGTTTGGAACCACGCGTGGGCCCAACGATGCCGGCACGCTCCAGTTGGTCCATAAGGCGACCTGCACGGTTGAAGCCAATAGAGAACTTGCGCTGAATGAGCGAAGTTGACCCCTGCTGATGTACCACAACCAAGCGCGCTGCCTCCTCGAAGAGCGAATCCAACGTTTCGCCCGACAAATCGCCAGGGCCCTTGCCACCTCCGTCGTCGTCCATCTGCGGTTCGGGCAGTTCAAAGGCCTCTAAATAGCCTTGCTGCTCTGAGATAAACTCATTAATTTTCTCTACCTCGGGGGTATCGACAAAGGCACATTGCACACGCGTCGGTGTATTGCCACAGAGGAAGAGCATATCACCCTTACCTACTAATTGATTGGCACCGCTTTGGTCCAAAATGGTGCGGCTATCAATCTGCGACATCACCTTAAAGGCCATACGAGCTGGGAAGTTGGCCTTAATCGTACCTGTAATAATGTTGGTCGTAGGACGTTGTGTGGCGATGACCATGTGTATGCCCACAGCACGTGCCAACTGAGCAATACGCGCAATCGGCATCTCAACTTCCTTACCCGCTGTCATAATCAAGTCGCCAAACTCGTCGATGATCACTACAATGTAGGGCATGAAGTCATGGCCTAAAGCTTGGGGCAACTGGCGCGCCTTAAACTTGGCATTGTACTCCTTAATATTACGCACCTTGGCCTTCTTGAGCAAGTCATAACGGTGGTCCATTAACTGACAGAGGCTCTTGAGCGTTTGCACGACCTTCGTCACGTCGGTGATGATAGGGTCTTCATTCTCGTCGGGTATCTTGGCCAAGAAGTGACGTTCGATAGGGGCATAGATAGAGAACTCTACCTTCTTAGGGTCAATCATCACAAACTTCAACTCGGCGGGGTGCTTCTTATAAAGTAAGGATGTGATAATAGCGTTCAAGCCGACTGACTTACCTTGTCCCGTAGCACCAGCTACGAGCAAGTGGGGCATCTTGGCTAAGTCGACCATAAACACTTCGTTGGTAATGGTCTTACCCAGCGCGATAGGCAGTTCAAACGTAGAGTCCTGGAACTTACGCGTATTGATAATGCTCTCCATCGACACGATGCGCGGATTCTTATTCGGCACTTCGATACCAATCGTACCCTTGCCCGGAATAGGAGCAATGATACGAATGCCTAAGGCTGAAAGGGAGAGGGCGATATCGTCCTCCAAGTTACGTATTTTGTTAATGCGCACACCAGGCGCTGGAGTAACTTCATAAAGCGTAATCGTAGGACCGATCGTGGCTTTGATGCTCGATATTTCTACACCAAAGTTGCGCAACACGTTGATGATACGGTCTTTATTCGCATTCTGTTCGACCATGTCGATAGCGGGTCCATTGTCTTCGTAATGCTTCAGCAATGGAATGGTGGGAAACTTATAGAAGCGGAGATCCTTACGAGGGTCGTAAGGCTCTTGTGCCAATACTTCTTCTACGGTCTTGCCATGTGCCTTATCGTCTATGACGGGGGCGGTAATGTCCAACTTAGTATCGGTGTGAGCCGCTGATTCCTCAGGCACAGCTATCTCAAGTTCAGCCGTTCCCCCTGCAGTAGATGCTGTAGTAGTTGTCGAAGTGGGAGTTGTACTCAAGTCGATAGATGTTGTGCGTTCAGCTTCATCATTCGCAGCCTCATCGTCTACCTTGTTAAGGTCAATCACAGGAGCGTTTTCGTCCAATTGAGCCTCCTCATCAGTTGCTGCCACATGGGACTCTTGCAGTTCGAGCTCGATATTCTGTTCTTCATCTTCCTCTGTGTCACTACCCTTTCGTGGTAACTTTTTGATATAATCTTGTGGGTGCATCATACGACGCACAATAGTTACCGTTTCGCTGGTCAGATACATCAAGTAGAAGACGGCCGTGGCCAACACCACAATCCATGCTCCAAGGCTGCCTAAGTTGTTGGCCAAGAAGTTCTTCACATAGTCGCCATGTCCGCCTCCTAATCTGAAACTAAAGAAGTTTATAGCCTTGCTGGGCAATACATCGGTGATGAGCGAAAAAAACACGGATCCCCATATCATGATGATTGAAAAGTTGAGGAACCATTTCCACAACCGAATATGATAACCTGCCACCCACTTTATGCCCACTAACAACGTAAATACGGGGATTAGCAGAGAGAAGAAGCCGAAGCAGGCGTCCATTAAGTAGTTGGACAAGATAGCTCCCAACTTTCCACCATAGTTGGCGGCATGCGTCAGCGAGCCATACTGCACGTATGATTGGTCAATGCGGCCAGTGAATATATTTGAAACAAAACTGATAATAAGGTATACACTGATGCATAACACACAGACACCAGCAATGAACACAAGATTATCGGTCTGTGCATAATTGCCTATTTGCTCTTTCACATACCTCTTCAGTTCTCCTTGGCGAAAGAGTTTCCATAGGCTGGGGGGCGCAGGGGTTGTACCCGCATTACGTTTTCCCCCTTTTTTATTATTTGCTTTCTTAGCCATTTGTTTCTTTTATTTGTGACGAGTTGGTGAGTTGACAAGTTGACGAGTAAGTCAGTCTAAAGTTCAGAAACTTACTTGTCAACTCGTTAACCCGTCTCTACTTCGTATAGAAATCAATCATGCGAGTAATAGCGCGTTGACATACAGGGCAGAAGGCTGCACACTCATTTGTTTTCATACGACAGTCTTGGTAAGCTCGATATACTCCTTTTGACATATAGCCGCCACCTTCATAAACGCCAATGCGATTTATTTTACGCTCATTAGGCGGAGTGGGTATTTGGGTGCCACGCGGCAAAAGGTCTTGCCACTTCGCACCAAAGTCTTTTAACGTGGTAAGATTTTGTTCCCAAGGCTCGCGGCCTGACGAATAATAGTTTTCGTATTGGTCGTCATAATAATATTCATCGGCCAGACCTGCAAAGCTATGTCCAAACTCATGTACTACGACCGGTTCGAACTTTGCGTGATGTGCCGTAGTCAGCATATAGGCATTGTATATACCACCGCCGCCATACGTATCAGTATTAGCCAGAATGATGATGTGTTCGTAAGGAATGCGCGCCAAGAGGTTGTGCAAGTCGCGTTGATGGAGGGTCGTAAGGTAGCGGTCAGAATAGAACGTTGAGAAGTGCGAACTCAATGCCGTATTGCGCCACAAGCCTTCCTTCGGCACACTCACATCACTATCAGCCGAAGCTGCTGCCACTGCTACAAAGTTAAATTGATTAGCCATGTGTTTGAAAGGTTCGTGCGACAAAATAGCATTCACAGCCTTTTGAGCATCAGCATAGAACAGGTCTGCTTGTTGGGCTGTATATCCTTCTGCTACAATAGCCACGTCAATCTTATCTTCCGCACTACCACTGCGCAACAGATAACGATGTGGCGGAATGGGAGCATGGTCTAACCGACGGATTAAGATGTCATGAGGGTCGACACGATGCGTGAAACTCGTCTGCACTCCGCCCTTATTATCATATAATTTAATGCACACCTCAGCCTCATGCTTGGGCATTGGCAGTAAGAAGGTGTTTTCAAAGGAACGAGCAGTCAGCGTAGCCTCTTCTGTACTCAGCCACTCTTGGAAGAGCGTTGAAAACGACTGTCGATATATCACCTTGTGCGTTGCCACGTCAGTCAGCGTAATATCGCCATTGCCATGCAATGGCACACTGTCCATATTGACGTTCCGTCCTGCCCAACCAGGCAAAGAGCAAAGTTCTGACAGTGCGATATGTTGCACCTTTGCATTACCGCTAAAATCATAATCCACGCGCAGTGTACGTTCCGTACGTATCGTATCTTGGTTCCTTGCAATATTTTCCCCAAATGCCGTAAAACTAAACACTGAACAAAGCAAGGATATAAAAAGTCGAAACATGTAAAAGTATTCAAATATGCGTTAATCTACTATCCTTGCAAAGGTACTACAAACCGAGCGCAATGAAAAGAAAAACGCAGTTTTTATTTTTTCAGCAAACTGCAATTT
>OGHM01000226.1_pt1 | contig 33670 bp, 29 predicted proteins | sample 1571531 | NCBI WGS metagenome assembly OGHM01 (sample SAMEA2582031, study PRJEB24529) | metagenome | biome: Human gut stool | place: China | collected 2011 | reverse complement strand
GTCAAGGGAGAGATAACATTTGACAATGTATCGTTTAAGTATAAGGATGGCAGTGACGAGGTGCTGTCAGGTATTAATCTTAACGTAAGACCTGGTGAATATGTCGCACTTGTAGGTCCATCAGGAGTGGGAAAGACAACATTATGTTCTCTTATACCAAGGTTTTATGAGGCAACTGGTGGAAGTATAAGAATAGATGGTACTGATATAAAGGACGTTACATTAAAAAGCTTAAGAGACCATATAGGTGTTGTACAGCAGGATGTTTATCTGTTTATGGGAAGCATAAAAGAAAATATAAGATATGGAAGACCTGATGCGACAGATGAAGAGGTTATAGCTGCGGCTAAGCTTGCCAATGCACATGAGTTCATAGAGTCATTTGAAAACGGATATGATACGGATATTGGACAAAGAGGTGTAAAGCTATCTGGTGGACAAAAGCAGAGACTTTCTATTGCAAGGGTATTTCTTAAGAATCCGCCTATACTTATATTTGATGAGGCCACCTCAGCACTTGATAATGAAAGTGAGCAGATAGTCCAGGAATCTTTAGAGAAGCTTGCTAAAAACAGGACAACACTAGTCATAGCACACAGGCTTACAACTATAGAGAACGCTGAGGAGATACTTATGCTTACAGAAGAAGGTATTAAGGAACGTGGTACTCATAAGGAGCTTATGAAGCTTGATGGTGAATATGCACATATGGTAAAGATTCATCAGAAATAGTGGCATGAATAAAAATGTATGAATAAAAAAACAATAATTTAATGGAAAAGTGTGCTTTATTATAGTATAGTAATAAAGTACACTTTTATTAGAATGAATTGATAAATATAATTAAATACGTGGTATTATATGTTTGTGTAAGGCTTGTATGTCTGCCACAGTGCTTACGATACTATTGATGAAATGGAGATTATGGTTATGGAAATGTGGGATATATATGATGCTGATAAGAAAAAGACAGGCAGACTTATGAAAAAAAATGACTGGTGCTTAAAGGATGGTGAATATCATCTTACGGTACTTGGTGTTATTAAAAGACCTGATGGAAAGTTCCTTATAACGCAGAGAGTTATGACTAAGGCATGGGCACCAGGCTGGTGGGAAGTATCAGGAGGTGCGGCACAGGCTGGCGAAGAGTCAGTGGAGGCTGTAAGAAGAGAGGTACTTGAAGAAACAGGCATAGATGTGACCGATGCTGATGGTGGATATGTTTTTACATATAAAAGAGAGAATCCTGGCGAGGGAGATAATTATTTTGTAGATGTATACAAGTTTATTAAGGATGTTAGTGATGAAGATGTACATGTTCAGACAGAAGAGGCGTTAGGATACAGATTTGTTACTAAAGAAGAGATTGAACAGATAGCAGATAAAGGTGAGTTTTTGCATTATGACAGCATAAAGCGGGTGTTTGAAGATTGATAGATTAAGTCAGAATGACAGATATTTATTATTTACTATTGGGAATTGTTTTGTTATCTGTATAAACGAATGGATAAATAAGCATATTTGGAGATGTAGGTATGAATATATATAATATTGTGGGGAATAAAAAGCATTCAGCAACTGCATATGAAGCAGATGCTAACAGATTTTCTGTCAAATGTCAGTTTCTTACAATGATATTTCCATTTATCACATGGATTTTGAATTGTGCAGGAATATTTACTGTAGAAGGCAGACTTATGTCTATGAGTCTTTTATTTGCATTTGTGGTAACAGTGCTTACAGTCGTTATATGCAGCATACTTGGCATGGACAATAAGATTACAAAGTATTTTGCCATGGCTGGAATTGTTATTGCTATATTCGTGCAGTCATCAATTCTTACATATCACATGTATCTTCTTATTGTTCTGCCGGTTATATATTCGCTGCAATATGGACAAAGAAAAATGGTTTATTACACTTATATTCTTAGTGTCATAGGGCTGGCCATATCTGTTTATATAGGTTATTATGATGGTTTGTGTGATGCCAATATGGTTGTTCTTACGAGAGGAACCATAAAAGAATATGTAGATGCAGGAGGGACTATATTTAATGCAGCCCCGGTCAATGATAATCCGGCATTAAAGCTACTGCTTTATTTTATATTGCCAAGAGCTATGCTGCTTTTTGCGGTGGTACTCATGGTTGTGCATATATCAGATACTATTGCAAACAAGGCTGCCAATGAAGAACATCTTAAATATATGTCAGAGATAGACGATATGACAGATGTATACAACAGGAACAAGTATCTTGATATGGTAAGAGTTTATTATCCACATATACCTGAGATTTCAGTTATATTCTGGGATGTCAATGGACTTAAGTATACTAATGATAATCTGGGACATGAAAGTGGAGATGTCCTCATAAAGGGAATAGCATCATCAATAATCAAGGCTGTTGATAATGCGGGCATGATATATAGGATAGGTGGTGATGAATTCGTTGCTATTCTTGAAGGTAACGATGGTACCGTTGTTGATGATATTATAGCCAGATATAACAGCATTGCTGATAAGAAAAATGAGAATCGGTATGATGGTATACAAATATCAGCTTCTATAGGTAAGGCATATGGTGCAGGCAGAAATATCGAGGATATTGTAAAAAAAGCTGATGCCGATATGTATATACAGAAGAAAAAATATAAAAAATCAAGAGAATAAAATGCATTAGTTATAAGAAAGCACTGAAGGAAAGAAGAATCTTCCAATCAGTGCTTTTTATTGTATAATAGCAGTGGGGCTTTTGCTAACGACTATATGAAACAGGAGAGAGAATATGCTTAAATACTTAAAAAAATACTGGTTATTTACGATGCTTGCACCACTTTTTATGATTGGTGAAGTAAGTATGGATCTTATCCAGCCAGAACTTATGAGCCATATAATAGATGATGGTGTACTTGGTATTAACAGTGGAGGTGTTGGAAATCTTGATATCATACTGGGTACAGGTATAAGAATGGTGCTTTTAGTAGCAGCAGGTGGGGTATGCGGAGTTATGTCAGGAGTGTTTGCCAACCTTTCAGCACAGCAGTTTGGCAACGATGTAAGAAAAGATACATTTAAAAGAATTATGTCTTTTTCTTTTGAACAGACAGATAAGTTTTCAACAGGTTCTCTTATAACAAGGGTTACGAATGATATTACACAGCTGCAGAATTTTGTGATGCAGTGCATGAGAGGATTTGTGCGTACAAGTATGCTGTTTATAGGTGGTATAGTCTGCATGATAGGACTTAACATCCAGTTCGGACTTGTAATAGCATGCGCACTCCCTTTTATAGTTATATGTGTTATATATTTTATTGCAAAGTCTAATCCGAAGTTTACGATATTGCAAAAAAAGCTTGATAAGCTTAATAATATTATGCAGGAAAATGTATCAGGTTCGCGTGTTGTAAAAGCATATGTAAAAGAAGACTATGAAACAGAAAGGTTTAACAAAGCCAATGATGAGCTTGTTGGAACACAGCTTGATGTGCTTTTACTGCTATCTTATATGACACCAGTTATGAATATAATTCTTAACCTGTCGGTTGTCGCAGTGATTAAGGTTGGAGGTATACAGGTTATGGATGGCAGTGCAACGCCAGGTAATGTTATGGCGGCTATCACATACTGCTCACAGGTGCTTAATGCAGTTATGCGTATGACTATGATATTCCAGACGGCATCAAGAGGTGTAGCATCTCAAAAAAGAATTATGGAGGTATTAAACTGTGAACCGGCTATAAAGGATGGCGCATATGATGGTGAAACTATAGTAAAAGGTAAAGTTGAGTTTAGAAACGTATCATTTGCATATCCTGGCAATGAAGGTGCCAGTGTTATAGAGGATTTTAATCTAGTCATATCGCCTGGTGAAACAATAGGCATACTTGGTGCTACAGGATGCGGCAAAACAAGTCTTATAAGCCTTATCCCAAGATTCTATGATGTTACAAAAGGTGCAGTGCTTGTTGATGATGTGGATGTAAGGGATTACAAGCTTGAAGTATTAAGAGATAAGATAGCAGTTTCCCTGCAGAAATCAGAGATATTTACTGCAAGTATAGCTGACAATATAGCATGGGGGCTGCCAGATGCCACGCCAGATAATATAGCTGCGGCAGCAGATACAGCACAGGCAGCGCAGTTTATAAATAACAGGAAAGATGGCATGCAGACAATTGTAAGCCAGGGTGGACACAGCCTTTCAGGAGGACAAAGACAGAGGGTTGCTATTGCAAGGGCAGTCATAAAGCCAGCCGAGATACTTATATTTGATGATGCGACAAGTGCACTGGATTTAAAAACAGAAGCAGAACTTTATAGTAATCTTGGAAAGAATAAAAAAGATATTACAAAGATTATAATAGCGCAGAGGATAGCATCAGTTAAAAATGCGGACAGGATAGTTGTTATGGATAATGGAAAGCTGGCAGATGTTGGAAGTCATGAGCAGCTTATGATAACAAGCAGTATATATAAGGATATATATGATTCACAGTTAAAAAAATAGGCTATAATCATATTATGGATAGGGAGATTTGCGTATGAAACAGGAAGAGAGCAGACAGGCACAGATGAATAATTACAGGGCTTTTGGCAGAAGACCTGGAAACAGAAATATGACAGTAGAAAAACCGCAGAATGGAAAGAAAACATTAAAAAGGCTCATGGGTTATTTCGTATCAGAAAAGAAAATGCTGTTCTTGCTTATGCTTGCAGTTGTTGTTGTGGTTGCATGTTCAGTATATGCGCCAAAACTTCAGAGTAATGCGATAGATGCAATAGCTGGAAGGCAATGGGATATGCTTTCACCCATACTTATAGTGATGGTCATTATTTATATAATACATAGCATATGTACATATATGCAGAGTAAGTTAAGTGCAGTATTAAGTCAGAATATAGTCAGCAGGATGAGAAAAGATTTGTTCTTAAATATAGTTAATCTGCCTATAAGATATCTTGATGCTAACAGTCATGGTGATATTATGAGCCGAATGACTAATGATATAGAGAATATTTCAACTACGGTATCACAGTCTATGAGTTCTTTGTTTTCAGGTATACTTACTGTGATAGGAACAGTTGTAATGATGGTAGCTTTATGCCCACGGCTTGCTGCGTTGTCATGTGTGACAGTTATATTAACTATAGTGGCTACTAAGCTTTTGTCAAAGGCAATGCGAATCTTCTTTAAGAAAAGACAGGTGATACTTGGGCAGCTTAATGGAAATGTAGAGGAGATGGTAACAGGTTACAGAACAGTAGTTGCGTATAACAGACAAAATGCAGTTGTAAATGATTTTGACAATGTTTCTGATGAACTTACAAGAGTTGGCATAATAGCTGAGATTCTTGGTGGTTCCATGGGACCTGTCATGAATGTCGTTAATAATGTGGGGTTCGTTATAATAGCAGCTTTTGGAGGCTATTTTGCCATTAATAATGTGATATCAATAGGTGTTATATCAGCATTTATAGTATATGCCAGGCAGTTTGGACGACCTATAGATGAGCTTGCGCAGATATATGGACAGATACAGACGGCTGTTGCAGGTGCTGAAAGGGTATTTGAAGTCATGGATGAACCACTTGAGGATAAAAGTGGAAAGAAGAATATGGATGATTTAAAGGGAATCATCAGATTTAAAAATGTTAATTTTTCTTATACGAAGGAAAAGCAGGTTCTTTATGATTTTAACCTTGAAGTAAAGGCTGGGCAGAAGGTTGCACTTGTAGGTTCTACTGGAAGTGGCAAGACAACCGTTGTTAATCTGCTTATGAGGTTTTATGATGTTGATAGTGGGGAAATACTGATAGACGATGTTAACATAAAGGATATTGACTGTGACAGCTTAAGAAGGAATACAGCAATAGTACTTCAGGATACTGTTCTCTTTGCAGATTCAATAGAAAATAACCTTAGATATTCAAACAGCAGTGCGACTGATGAACAGATGTATATGGCTGCAAGGATGAGTAATTGTGACAGCATGATAAGAAAGATGCCACAGGGGTATGATACGCAGCTTATGTCAGAGGGAGAGAATATATCACAGGGACAAAGACAGCTGCTTTCGATTGCAAGGGCATTTCTTGCGCAGCCTAAGATTCTTATACTGGATGAGGCGACATCTAGTGTTGATACAAGAACTGAAAAGCATATACAGGATGCCATGGTTAAGCTTATGAAGGACAGGACAAGTCTTATAATAGCCCACAGGCTTTCAACTATACAGGATGCTGATCTTATAGTTGTTATGGATGAGGGAAGGATTGCTGAGACAGGCAGCCATGCAAATCTTCTTGCTAAGAAAGGAAAATATTACCAGCTTTATATGACACAATTTGCAGGATGTGCAACTTAGTGTTATAATTACGTACTACGATGTTAGTGGTATAAGATTTTTTCACTGATATCTTGAATTTCCATAAAAGCTATAGGAGAGATGACATATGCAGAAACAGAACCATAATATGCGTACAGAGAGAAAATCCAGTATAAAAAATAGCGCAACAAGACTTATTCTTATAGCGCTTCTTGTACTTATACAGACAGGCTGGATGATAGTTCTTATGTCGAAGTTAAACACGTACTCGACAGCTATAACACTTATAATGACATGTATAGCTGTTATTATAGCACTAAAAGTGTTTGGAACGCATGTTAATTCGGCACAGAGAATGCCATGGCTGATAGTTATAACAGCTGTTCCTTTTTTTGGAATATGTATTTATCTGCTTTTTGGACGTTCTATTGTTACAAAGGGTATGAGAAGAAGGTTCAATGGAATAGAGGCTGATATACTTAAAAACAAGCTTAAACAGGATGAACAGATTATAAAAGAGCTTGAACAAAAGGATCTTGGCATAGCAAATCAGTGTAGATATATAAGCAATACAGCTAAATATCCTGTATATAAGAATACTGATATGGAGTATTATAATACTGCTCTGGAAAGCTTTGAAGCACAGCTTTGGGAGCTTTCAAAGGCTGAAAAGTTTATATTTATGGAATATCATGCAATAGAAGATGCGATAAGCTTTGAAAGATTAAAAAAAGTTCTTATAGATAAAGCAAAAAATGGAGTTGAGGTAAGAATATTCTACGATGATCTTGGAAGTATATTTTTCCTGAACAAAGAATTCATAAAGCGTATGAGAGATGAGGGGATACAGTGCAGGGTGTTTAATCCACTTAAGGTTATAGTCAATATGTTTATGAATAACAGGGATCACAGGAAGATTACTGTTATAGATGGAAAAGTTGGTTTTACTGGTGGATATAATCTTGCAGATGAGTATTTTAACATAACTCATCCATATGGTTACTGGAAGGATACAGGAGTAAAGCTTACAGGAGATGCGGTTAAAAGTCTCACAGCAAGTTTTCTTACCATGTGGAATGCAATAGATCATACAGATTCACAGGAGGCTTATGATGAATATATAGATGCAACAGATGGCACTTATAATGCAGCATCACAGGAATGTTATGTACAGCCATATTCGGATAATCCTCTAGGACATGACAGAATAGGTGAAGATGTATATCTTAATATATTAAAGAATGCAAAGCATTATGTGTATATTACAACACCTTATCTTATAATAACAGATGAAATGGAAAGAGAATTAAGACTTGCGGTGAAGCGTGGCGTTGATGTAAGAATTGTAACACCAGGGATACCAGATAAAAAGATGGTATATAAGATAACAAGGTCATATTATGAGCCATTATGTTCAGCAGGCGTGCGTATATATGAATATACACCTGGTTTCTGTCATGCAAAGCAGTGGGTGGCAGATGACGAATTATGTGTCGTAGGCACGATCAATATGGATTTCAGAAGCCTTTACCTGCATTTTGAAAATGCTGTGTTTACGTATAACAGAGAGCTTGCAGGAAAGGTTAAAGCGGATATGCTGAATAACTTTGAGATTTCTAATGAGGTTACATCAGATTATGCTGTAGATGTTATCAGACCACTTAAGCTTGGAACATGTATGCTTCATATGATTTCTCCATTATTATAGGTTTTTACAGACTTGAAAGAGCTGTTTTTATATAATGAATTGTGACAAATTGTGGATTAAGAAAGAGTAAATTATATTAAGGAGTCAAAAATGAGTACAATAGATATGGAAGAAGAGTTAAAAAAAGCACAGGTATTAGTTGAAGCTCTTCCTTATATACAGAAGTTCAGCAGAAAGATTATTGTTGTAAAGTATGGTGGAAGCGCCATGGTTGATGAAGAACTTAAAAGAAAGGTTATTCAGGATGTAGTTCTTTTAAAGCTTGTAGGTTTCAAGCCTATTATCGTTCATGGTGGTGGCAAGGAAATCAGTAAGTGGGTTGAAAAGTCAGGCATGACGCCAGAATTCAAGAATGGCCTAAGAGTAACAGACGAGCCAACTATGGAAATAGCAGAGATGGTTCTTAACAGAGTTAACAAGAGTCTTGTATCGCTTATAGAGGAGCTTGGTGTAAAGGCATGTGGCATATCTGGTAAAGATGGTGGAATGCTTAAGGTAGAAAAGAAATATTCAAAGGGTGAGGATATAGGATATGTCGGTGAAGTAAAGGATGTTGACACAACTCTTATACATTCACTTCTTAAGGATGACTTTATTCCAGTTATATGTCCTATAGGATATGATGATGATTTCCATTCATATAATATCAATGCGGATGATGCGGCATGTGCCATAGCAAGGGCAGTTAATGCTGAGAAGCTTGCATTCTTAACAGATATAGAGGGTGTGTACAGAGATTATAACGATAAATCAAGCCTTATATCAGAGCTTTCTACAACAGAGGCAAGAAAGCTTTTAGCAGGTGGTACAATAGGCGGTGGTATGCTTCCAAAGCTTAATAACTGCATAGATGCTATCGAGCATGGTGTTTCAAGGGTACATATTCTTGATGGACGTATCCCACATTGCCTTCTTCTTGAAATATTTACTAACAAGGGTGTTGGTACAGCTATTCTTTCAGAAGGAGCAGAGAAGTTTTTTGAAACAAATCTGTAATATCGTAAGGCTTAAGAAAGCAGAATGATTCCAACATCATAAAACGTCATAAAATGTATGATAAAAAAGAGCATATGGTTTTATTCTTTTTTATCGTATATCAGGAAAGGAAAAGTATATGGAAACTAAACAGATTATAGAAACAGCTGAAGAAAAACTGATTCATACATATAACAGATATCAGATTGTACTTGATAAAGGTGATGGAGTAAGGTTATATGATACTGATGGAAAAGAGTATCTTGATTTTGGTGCAGGTATTGCTGTATTCGCACTTGGTTATAACAATAAAGAATATAACGATGCACTTAAGTCACAGATAGATAAGCTTATTCATACATCAAACTATTTTTATAACGAACCAGCTGTCAGCGCTGCACAGGCTATAACTAAGGCATCTGGCATGGATAGGGTATTTTTTACAAATAGTGGTACAGAATCTATAGAAGGTGCTATAAAGCTTGCTAAGAAGTATGCTTATTTAAAGACAGGAAGAACAGATTCTGAAATCATTGCAATGCATCATTCATTTCATGGAAGAAGTATGGGAGCACTTGCTGTTACAGGTAATAAACATTACCAGGAAGCATTTGGTCCTATGATACCAGGAATAAAATTTGCAAATTATAATGATCTTGAAAGCGTTAAACAGTTGGTAAATGACAAAACTTGTGCTATTATATTTGAGACAGTACAGGGTGAAGGTGGAATATATCCAGCAACTAATGAGTTCATACAGGGTGTAAGAAAGCTCTGTGATGAGAAGGGTATTCTTCTTATACTTGACGAAATACAGTGTGGTATGGGAAGAACAGGTACAATGTTTGCATTCCAGCAGTATGGCGTAAAGCCGGATATTCTTACAGTTGCTAAGGCTTTAGGCTGTGGTGTGCCTGTAGGAGCTTTCCTTGCTACAGAAGAGGTGGCAAAGGCATTAGTTCCAGGTGACCATGGTACAACATATGGAGGAAACCCACTTGCATGTGCTGCAGCTACGAAAGTATTTGAGTTGTTTGAGAAACAGAATATACTTGCTAATGTTAAGGAAGTATCAGCTTATCTGGAAAAGAAGCTTGATGAGCTTGTGAAGGACTATGATTTTATAGTTGAAAGAAGAGGACTAGGACTTATGCAGGGACTTGAACTTTCAATCAGTCCTAAGGATGTTATAGCCAGGGCATTAGATAACGGACTTATTCTTTTCTCAGCAGGAACTAATGTAATCAGAATGGTTCCACCACTTGTGATAACTAAGAGTGATGTTGACGAGATGATAGATAAATTAAAGAAGTCACTCTAAAGCATTAATAAAAACATCGTATGGTCAATGGTGGATTATCTGGTTGAGTGTTCCTTAAGTATATGAAAAGGTTGGAAAGATTATGAAGATAATTAAAAGACTTATATCAGTCACCATGGTATGTGTTATGCTTATATCAGTAACGGCATGTGGCGGGACTGACAGGGATGAGGAAGCAAGAAAACTTGATATAGAAACACCTGTAACGATTAATGTCTGGTATGATAATAAAGATTATGAAAGATACCTTAATACCGTTGCATCAGGGCTTAAAGCTGCTAATAACCTTATTACGGTTAATCCTGTGTATATTGAAGCACAGGATATAATAGACACATTATATACTGAAACTGTAAGAAACAATAATGCACCAGATGTATATCTTATGTCTGCAGAGAACAGTGATAAGGCATATCTTCTTGGACTTATGCTTGAAAATGATTCATATGATGATATATATAACGAAAATATATATGGAAAAGCTGCTATTAAATCAGCATCATATAAAGGAAAGTTATATGGTTATCCCGTAAGCTTTGATATGCCGGTTATGGTATATAATAAAAAATATGCTTCATCTGTTGATTCATATTATGAGATAAAACAGATAAGTGATAATTACCAGGTTACAGAAGAAAACCAGAATATAAAGAAGGTATTTGATTTTGATGCATCAGATATGCTTATTAATTATCCATACGTTGGACGATATATGAATATAGGTGGAGATGTATCAGAGAATGCTGATATATTTACGATAGATGAGCTAAACTTTAAGAGAGCACTTAAGGAATATGCTTCATTAAAAAACACATTTGGAATAGACAGAAATGAGTCAACACACGAATCCTGTCTTGATGAGTTTATACAGAATAAACTTCTGTATACGATAGTAAATACAAGTGATTTAAAAAAGATTGATGATTCAGGTGTGTCATATGGCATTATACCGGTTCCTTATCTTTCAGAGGGTCTTGAATCAGTTCCTATGTCTATAACGACACTTGCTGTTGTCAATCCGTATACATCTGATATTTCAGTTGCAAAGACAGTTGCCAGAGCGATATCATATGATTATGCAGCGGATATGCAGGCACTCAGCGGTCATGTGAGTGCACGTGCAGACCTTATTAAAAAAGGGAGAAAAGCAGATAACACAGATTATAATATGCTGCATGATATATATTCTGATAGTATAGTTAAAGCTAAGTATGTGGGCGTACAGAATATATATACAAGATATGAAATACTTATTCATCAGATATGGGATGGAAAGAGTGTTGATGATGCGTACAATGAGTTCCATAAAGGCGTAGAGAGTTTTCTTACATCTATAAGATAAGGACTTTATAGTTATAAGAGCTGTAAAGGTTATAAAAACATATATAAAACGGGTATAATTCCTGCTATTTAACTAATATTAATTAGTAGTTAAACTAATTATGGAGGTTGGTTAGATGGCAGGATTTATTATTGCTATTGTATCCGGAGCTCTTATGAGTATTCAGGGAATATTTAACACAAATGTTACGAAAAGCAGTAGTATATGGGTGGCAGCTGGCTTTGTACAGCTGACAGCACTTGCAACGTGTCTTATTATGTGGTTTTTTAATGGAAGACCTGAAGTTAGCGGGGTGTTAAGAGTTGATAACAAGGTGTCACTGTTAGGCGGTGTTATAGGAGCATTTATTACATTTACAGTAGTTAAGAGTGTATCAGAGCTTGGAATAGCCAAAGCAGAAATAACAATAGTGGTGTCACAGGTAATAGTAGCTTATTTAATAGAGCTTTTTGGATTGTTTGGAAGTAAAAAAGCTGAGTTTTCGTGGCTTAAACTGCTTGCACTCATAATAGCAGCCGGAGGCGTGTTTATGTTTTATATGGTCGGGAAAAATGAGTCATAAAAATGTATACACTTAGTATTTTAATGATTTAAACTAATATAATGATGTGAATGTCAAAAGTAAATCTTGACTCATTCATCATACAATTATAATGACAAAATATCAAAAAAAATATATAATGTGCGTGAACGAAAAATTAAAAAATCTAAATATATAGTGTATGGTTTAATTAAGAAAAATAAGCATAGAATAAAGCTTGAAAGAAAGTCATAATAAAGTATAAATAATGATAAAATCATCTGTCTGATAAACAATCTCTAATTTCATAAGTACGGTCAAAAATTAATGAGTTTTGAACATATTATACTGGTTTATATTATTCCCGTGTTAATTTGGGTGGCAGTTATTTCTGTCACCTTGCGTTTGCTCGTCAATAAACAAGCGGTTTCTGCTACGTTGTCATGGCTGATGATTATCTATCTTGTGCCACTGATTGGCGTCATTGCCTATTTGATTTTTGGTGAGATTAAACTCGGTACTCGCCGAGCCAAAGCATTTCAGTTGTTAAAACCTAAATATACGCAATGGCTTCAGCAACTTTCAGAACAAAAAGATCTGGTTACACATTCCCAAGATCCTCGTTATCATGCCTTATTTAAATTAGTCCACCAGCGTTTAGGCATTCCAAATATTCGAGGTAATGAATTACATATTCTCGATACTCCGGAAAGCATTATTCGAAGTATCATTCGTGATATTCAACAAGCTCGCCACTCCATTAATATGGTGTTCTATATTTGGAGCAATGATGGCCTGATTAATGAGGTGAAACAAGCCTTAGAAGAAGCCGTACAACGCGGGGTTAAAGTTTGCCTTTTACTCGATTCCGTTGGCAGTCATGCTTTTTTGAAAAGCCCGATTTGTAAAGAAATGCGAGCGAAAGGCATTGAAATTACTGAGGCGCTTCATGTAAATTTATTCCGGATGTTCTTCAGTCGAATTGATTTACGCCAACATCGTAAAATCATCATCATTGATAATCAAATTGCCTACACAGGCAGTATGAATATGGTAGATCCGAATTTCTTCAAGCAAGATAGCAACGTAGGCAATTGGATAGACGTGATGGTGCGAATCAACGGCCCTGTTTCACCAATTTTAAACAGCTTACATGCTTGGGATTGGGAAATTGAAACCATGGAAGAATTGCCTCTTGTATTGCCAAATTGCCCACTTGTAGAAATTGACGATAATGACACCCACTCTGTACAAGTGATTGCAAGTGGCCCCGCATTTCCGGATGATTTAATTGCTCAATCTCTTGCGACTGTCATTTATGCGGCAAAAGAAAGTATTGTGATCACTTCACCTTACTTTGTGCCAAGTCACAATATTGCTGAAGCATTACGTATTGCCGCATTCCGAGGTGTTGATATCACGCTGATTTTACCTAAAAACAATGATTCCTTGATGGTGCGTTGGGCGAGTCGGACGTTCTTTGATGATTTACTCGAAGCTGGCGTCAAAATTTATCATTTTGAAGCAGGGCTTCTGCATACTAAAAGTGTGTTAATCGATAATAAACTTGCACTCGTTGGTACAGTAAATATGGATTTACGCAGCTTCTTACTTAATTTTGAAATCACTGTTGCTGTAGAAGATCGTAATTTTGCCAATGAAGTCGCCACACTCCATGAAAATTATTTAGCGAATTCTTCCGCGCTCAATATGCAAGAATGGATCAATCGCCCTTTCTATCATCGAATCATCGAGCGATTATTTTTCTTGTTTAGTCCACTACTCTAATTCTCATAACAAATACAAAAAGGGCGTACTATACAGTACGCCCTTCTTTTTTCACTTTTATGATTAACGTTTTTTCACGATAAACACCAAAGCTACTAAAACAGCTGCTGTTGTCACAAATCCAGCTAAACCTGATTCTGTAAAGCCTACCACAATGTAACCCACAGCACTTGCTGTCGCAACAGTTGCCGCATAAGGTAATTGTGTCGTGACGTGATCCATGTGGTTACATTTTGCTCCAGTTGATGACAGAATCGTTGTATCTGAAACTGGTGAACAGTGATCGCCACATACCGCGCCAGCCATTACTGCAGATAAGCAAGGAAGTAATAACTCTGGAGCAGAGTTGGTTGCCATTGCTGCAGCGATTGGTAACATAATGCCAAATGTCCCCCAGCTTGTCCCGGTTGAGAATGCCATTGCAGAACCAAGGATAAATAAAATCACAGGTAAAAATTGAACTGGAATACTGCCACTCACTAAAGAGGATAAGTATTTACCGGTTTGTGCATCACCCACCACTTTATTGATTGTCCACGCAAAGAATAGGATTGCAATTGCACCTAACATAGATTTAATACCGGCAATCCACGCTTTTCCGTATTCTTGTAAAGAAACTTGGCGCTCAAGAATAATCAATAATGTTGACATCGCAACAGCACTTGAACCCCCAATCACAAGCGAAATACCTACGGTTGTATTTTCAAATGCACCTAAGAGGCTAAAGGGTTTTCCATCTGCCGCTAAGGCTTCACTCCCCGTATGAATCATCATGAAAACAGTGACGGTAATTAAGACTAAAATCGGTAAAATTAAGTTACGAACTTTACCTTTCACACCTTCAATAACTTCTTCTTTATAATCGCGCTCCATAGCTAATTTTTCATGACGCGCCATTGATGCAATATCAAATGAAAAATAAGCAACAAAGAACACCATTAATAATGAGAAGATCGCATAGTAGTTCATTGAGCTCATCGCAACGAATGCGCCCATTGGCGTATAAGATGTAATAGAGTAAGTCGCCAATAAACCAGCTACGAGAGTAATGATATATGCTCCCCAGCTTGATACTGGCATCATGACACACATTGGTGCAGCAGTGGAGTCAAGGATATATGCTAATTTAGCACGAGAAACTTTAAAACGATCGGTGACTGGACGAGCAATAGCACCTACAGCAAGACTGTGGAAGTAATCATCGATAAATGTCACAAACACTAAAGATGCCGCTAATAATTTCGCACCACGACGACCCTTAATTTTATTTTGTGCCCATTCAGCAAAAGCTCGGTTGCTGCCTGACACGGTTAAAAGTGCGGTCAATACGCCAAGTAAAACTAAGAAAAACACGATATTCATATTTGAATTCATGCCTTCTTCGCTACTATAAACTAATGCAATAACATTATCTTTTAAATAAATGAATGCATTCAATGGGTTGAAATCAACCAACATTAATGCGCCGACAATAATCCCTGTACTTAGGGACACCAGAACCCGACGAGTTGCAATCGCTAAAATGATCGCAAGTAATGCGGGGATAATCGAATAAATAGATGAAGAATAATCGACTAGTTCCATTAAGTTATACCTAATAATTTAATGGAGACAACGGCAAGAAAAGACACAATGATGACCAGACCGAACCGTAGCGCTCCATAGTTAATACACAAAAACTATGACAGTCACGTTCCTTTCGAAGACGTGACCAACCGAATAAGATGACGCCTATTCGATTTCGGCAATCATTCCTTTCCTTTCCCTTCAACGCTATCCACTCCAGGAAAATACTTATAATGACCGCACCTCTACTGTTGTATAGGATGGTGAGAGATTACATTAAAATGAATAAAATTACCAATAAAATCTTGAACTTTCAGTGAAATCTATTCTTTTATTAAAAATGACATATTAATTTGTTAATTCATTGTTACACAATTTTATGAGTAAACGATTGCAATAGTATAGAAAACAAGTCGCTCCATAATATGGAGTATGATGAGATCAGACCAATTAATTCTTTAAATTAGGCGAATTAATATTTACCAAATATATTATTTTCGCTATTATTGTTTTCCCTAAAATAATTAAGCATTCACACACATAAAAAAGAGGACATCATGAACGAATTAACAAAAGGTTTAACTAACCTTCGTAGTTTACGCGCCGCTGTACGCGATTTAACATTAGAACAAGCTGAAAGTTCACTTTTAAAATTACAAGCTGCTGTTGAAGAAAAACGTGCTCAAGCAGCTGAAATTGAACAAGCGGAACAAGAGCGTCGTGCGCGTATCGCAAAATATAAAGAATTAATTAAACAAGAAGGTATCACTGCGGAAGAATTAACTGCAATTATCGGTATTGCGCCTTCTTCAATTCGTAAAAAACGTGAACCTCGTCCAGCAAAATACAAATATACTGATGAAACTGGTCAAGAAAGAACATGGACTGGTCAAGGCCGCACACCTCGTGTGATTCAAAAGGCCTTAGATAAAGGTGACTCTTTAGCTTCTTTCGAAATCTAATTTCATTATCAACTATGTAGAACCCATTTTTTATGGGTTCTCTTTTTTTATTTACCTTGCAAAATATTCATTATGTTAGAAAAGAAAATATTACTGACTGACTGTCCTGATGACAAAGGCTTAATCGCTAAAATCACCAATATTTGTTACAAACATCAATTAAATATCCTTCACAATAATGAGTTTGTTGATTTTGAAACAAAGCATTTCTTTATGCGTACAGAATTAGAAGGGATTTTTAATGAAGAAACCCTGCTGGCTGATTTAGATTATAGTTTGCCGAAAGGGACAAACTGTCGCCTAATCAGTGCAAAACGTAAACGTATCGTAATTTTAGTCACCAAAGAAGCACACTGCATAGGTGATATTTTAATGAAAAATTACTACGGTGCGTTAGACGTAGAAATTGCGGCAGTAATTGGCAATCACGATAATTTACGCGAATTAGTTGAACGCTTTGATATTCCATTCCATTGTGTCAGCCATGAAGGGCTCACTCGTGTGGAACACGATAAATTGCTCGCTGAAAAAATTGATGAATATGCACCTGATTATATTGTATTAGCTAAATATATGCGTGTATTAAATCCAGAATTCGTCGCTCGTTATCCAAATCGTGTGATTAATATTCACCATTCATTCTTACCCGCATTTATTGGGGCAAAACCTTATCAACAAGCCTATGAACGCGGTGTGAAAATTATTGGTGCAACGGCTCACTTTATTAATAATGAATTAGATCAAGGTCCGATCATTATGCAAAATGTGATTAATGTGGATCACACCTACTCTGCCGATGCCATGATGCGTGCAGGCCGTGATGTGGAAAAAACAGTATTAAGCCGTGCGCTTGATCTTGCCTTACATGATCGTATTTTTGTGTATAAAAATAAAACGGTGGTCTTGTAATGAAAGCAATCACTTTAGAGCCAATTTCTCGCATTGAAGGTGAAATAAACTTACCTGGCTCGAAAAGTTTATCAAACCGTGCATTATTATTAGCAGCGTTAGCTAAAGGCACCACAACGGTTACTAACTTGTTAGACAGTGATGACATTCGCCATATGCTAAATGCCCTTAAAGCTTTAAATGTAAATTACCAGCTTTCTGAAGACAAAACTTGCTGTAAAGTTGAAGGCTTAGGTGGCGCATTTCAGGTTGAAAATGGCTTATCACTGTTCCTAGGCAATGCTGGCACCGCCATGCGCCCTTTAACGGCTGCACTTTGTTTAAAAGGCGAAATGGAAGGCGAAGTTATTTTGACTGGTGAGCCACGTATGAAAGAGCGTCCAATCAAACATTTGGTGGATGCGCTTCTTCAAGCAGGCGCTAATGTTCGTTATTTAGAACATGACGGTTACCCACCAGTTGCGATTCGCAATCAAGGGATTAAAGGTGGCGTGGTTAAAATTGATGGCTCAATTTCTTCTCAATTTTTGACCGCACTTTTAATGGCTGCTCCGCTTGCTGAGGGCGATTTAGATATCCATATTGTGGGTGATTTAGTTTCAAAACCTTATATTGATATCACCCTCGCGATGATGAAAGATTTTGGTGTTTCGGTTGAAAATCAACATTATCAAGTGTTTAAAGTGAAAGGTAACCAGTCCTATTTGTCACCAGGTAAATACATGGTAGAAGGTGATGCGTCATCTGCCTCTTATTTCCTTGCCGCAGCCGCAATTAAAGGCAACGTAAAAGTGACAGGAATTGGTAAGCATTCCATTCAAGGCGACCGCCTATTTGCCGATGTGCTAGAAAAAATGGGTGCAAAAATCACTTGGGGTGAAGATTTTATTCAAGCGGAACAAGCTGAGCTTCACGGTGTTGATATGGATATGAACCACATTCCTGATGCAGCCATGACGATTGCCACAACCGCCTTATTTGCTAAGGGTGAAACCGTTATTCGCAATATTTATAACTGGCGTGTGAAAGAGACCGATCGTCTTGCAGCTATGGCGACTGAATTACGAAAAGTCGGTGCAGACGTTGAAGAAGGTGAAGACTTTATTCGTATTCAGCCGCTTGCCCTTTCTCAATTTAAACATGCCGAAATTGAGACCTATAACGATCACCGTATGGCAATGTGCTTTGCGTTGATTGCATTATCGGATACACCTGTCACGATTTTAGATCCCAAATGTACGGCTAAAACGTTCCCAACATTCTTCGATGAATTTGAGAAGTTAAGTATTCGAAACTAATTGCTAAAATAACAAAAGGCGAACCTATTGAAATTCGCCTTTTTCTTTCTCAAAAACGCCGTCAAAAATGACCGCACTTTTCACTACTCTGCTGAATTTGGAATTTTATGACGAACCATCCAATAAATAACTAAAGCTAATACACTACAAGCCAAAATAACCAAAGCCGTTGAATAGAAAATATTGCCTATCCCGACTAATGGTGAAACCACACCACCTAAAAAGAATGGAGCAAAACCTAATAAAGCTGATGCACTACCTGCATATTGACGCTCACTCTCCATGGCTAAAGAAGAAATAGCCGGGAAAGTAATGCCCATTAATAACAACATCGCAAAGAAACCAATTTCAACAAACAACCAGTATGGCTGAATAATTAATACGGCAATGGTATAAAGTGCAGCCACCACAAAAGCCAATACGCCAATCGCTAAAGCCTTACGATTTGGCAATTTACCGCCAACATTTGCCCCAATGACTAACGCCGCGCCATTCGCACCAAAACATAAGCTAAAGACAAATGCACTCAACCCATAAAAACTTTGAAAAATAAATGGCGAAGCCGCAATATAGGCAAACATGGAACCAAGCAAGAAACTTTGAATTCCTACATAGCTCATAAATAAGCGATTTTTGATAATTACACCAAACGTCAAAAAGGTAGAAAATATTGAACCTTGTAAGCGATTTTCGACAGTCAAACTTTCTTTTAAACGGAAACAGAAAAGCAAAACAATCACACCAATCAATGCAAGGAAAACAAATACGCCTTTCCAACTGATGTATTCCAACAATAAACTACCAAGGATTGGCGAAATAATTGGGGCAAGCCCATTAATTGTCATTAATAAACCAAAGAAACGAGTCATTTCACGACCACGATAAAGATCCGTTGCGACCGCACGAGAAATGACTACACTCCCTGCCGAAGAAAGCCCTTGAATCACACGCAAGACAATCATCGTTTCAATATTCGGCGCATAAACAATTAAGACCGTGCTGATAATATAAATCACCAATGAGATAATAAGCGGAATTTTTCGCCCAAATTTATCACTAAGAGGCCCAAGAAGTAACTGCCCCACCGCTAGACCAATCATGGCGGTGGTGAGCGTAAGTTGTGTCATTGAAGCACTTGTTTCAAAAAAGGTCGCAAGTTGTGGCAAAGAAGGTAAATAAAGATCCACCACAAACGGACCAAAGGCTGAAAGGACACCGAGTAATAAAACAAGGAAAAGTTTTGAATTTGCTTTCATCATAAAATTTTCAATAAAAATAGCTATAAAAATAAAAGAAGCTGATTTTAACTTATATCTGAATAATTAATAAACAAAAAAGCACCGAGTATTCGGTGCTTCTGCTCATTACTTCTGTATAGAAGATAAAAATTCTTTGCGAGTTTCGCGATCTTCTAAAAAGACCCCGCCATAGGCTGATGTCACGGTATAACTGTGGGTATCTTTTACTCCGCGAGCTTTCACACAGAAATGTGTCGCTTTCACATAAACGGCCACATCATCGGTTTCTAAAATGGTTTGAAATGCCGTTAAAAGCTGTTCAGTTAAACGCTCTTGTACTTGTGGGCGTTGCGCAAAAAACGCCACAATGCGATTGATTTTAGACAAGCCAATCACCCAATCTTTCGGGTAATAGGCGACAGCCACATTGCCATCAATTGTCACAAAATGATGTTCACAAGTACTGGTTAACGTGATGTCATTTACTTGTACCATTTCGCTCACTTTCATTTGGTTTTTGATTTTCGTCATTTTCGGGAAATTGGCGTAGTCCATTCCACTGAAAACTTCATCAATAAACATTTTGGCTAAGCGATTTGGCGTTTCCTCTAAGCTATCATCACGTAGATCTAATCCAATCAATTTCATCACTTCACGCATATGCGAAGCAATCGCCTCACGGCGCTCATCTTTACATTGAGTCGGATCAATCATTGGTGTTTCGATGCCTTTGGCTACCAAGGCTCGGCGGACACTTTCCGCATCAGGTGAAATCGCGTTCATTCACTTTCCATTTATAAAAAAATAATGCGTCATTCTAGCAAAAGATAAATTATTCGTAAAATGCGAAAAATCACCCTAATTTATTAATTTCCTTCATATTGTATTTCGGGCTACAATATATTCACTTTTATTTTGCTCAACCCAAAGGATTGATTATGTTGCCACTTGAAGATGCCTTGGCGCAAATGCTCAACCAACTTCCCTTCCCGACAAAAACTGAAACACTGGCTTTAACTGAAGCCGCAGATCGTGTCTGTGCGGAAGATGTAATTTCTCCGATTAACGTGCCTTCTTTTGATAACTCCGCGATGGATGGCTATGCAGTTCGTTTAGCCGATTTACAGCAATCCATGACGCTTTCTGTTGCAGGAAAATCCTTTGCGGGTAATCCATTTCAAGGGGAATGGGTAGCCCAAAGTGCGGTCAGAATTATGACAGGTGCGATGATTCCTGAAGGTGCTGATGCAGTAGTTATGCAAGAAGATGTCACTGTCAATGAAGATGGTTCTGTTACCTTTTCTGCCTTGCCTAAAGCCAATCAAAATATTCGCCGCATTGGTGAAGATGTGAAAAAAGGTGATGTGGTATTACATCAAGGGGATGAGTTAAATGCCGTTTCTTTACCTTTACTTGCATCATTAGGCATCGCTGAAGTGAAAGCTTTCCCACGATTAAAAGTGGCCGTGCTTTCAACCGGCGATGAATTAGTCCCTGTTGGTCAACCATTACAAGCGGGACAAATCTACGATACCAACCGTTTCACCGTGAAATTAATGCTAGAAAAATTAAATTGTGATGTGCTTGATTTCGGTATTCTGCCGGATAACCAAGCGGAATTTGAAGCGGCTTTTGTGAAAGCACAAGCGCAAGCAGATCTTGTGATCACAAGCGGTGGAGTTTCGGTGGGTGAAGCTGACTTTACGAAAACCGTGTTAGAAAAAGTGGGGCAAGTGAATTTCTGGAAAATTGCGATGAAACCCGGCAAGCCATTTGCTTTCGGTAAATTAAAAAATGCTTGGGTCTGCGGTTTACCCGGCAATCCAGTCTCTGCATTAGTGACATTCTATCAATTGGTTCAACCGGCTATCGCTAAATTAAGCGGTAAAAAACACCCGAAAAAACAACCGCACTTTCAAGCGATTGCTCAAACCAATTTGAAAAAAGCGCCAGGACGTTTAGATTTCCAACGTGGTTTCTATCAAATTAATGAAAATGGTCAACTCGAAGTGCAACCAGTGGGTTTCCAAGGCTCCCATTTATTCAGTTCCTTTGTGAAAAGTAACTGCTTTATTCGTCTTGAAAAAGAGCGCGGCAATGTGGCAGCAGGCGAAATCGTCACCATTGAACCGTTTAATCACCTATTGGGGCAATAATGACTGAATTAAGCTACGAAGAAGAACTGCGCTATAACCGTCAAATCATCTTAAAAGCGGTTGATTTTGATGGGCAAGAAAAGCTGAAAGACAGCCGAATGTTAATTGTCGGTCTGGGCGGTTTAGGCTGTGCGGCAAGTCAATATCTTGCCGCCGCTGGCGTGGGGCATTTAACCTTATTGGATTTTGACACGGTATCGCTTTCTAATTTGCAACGTCAGGTATTACATAGCGATAGCCGATTAAATATGCCTAAAGTGGAATCGGCTAAAATCGCGTTACAACAGATTAATCCACACGTCGAAATTGAAACCATCAATGCACAACTTTCCGAAGAAAAACTCGCGGAAATCATACCGCACTTTGATGTAATATTAGATTGTACCGATAACGTAGATATTCGTAATGCACTCGATCGTAGTTGTGAGAAAGCGAAGATCCCGCTAATTTCAGGTGCGGCGATCCGTTTAGAAGGACAGGTTTCCGTCTTTACTTATGAACCCAATACCCCAACCTATCACCAACTTAGCCAACTCTTTGGACAAAATGTTTTAAGTTGTGTAGAGGCGGGCGTACTAGCCCCAATTGTGGGCGTTGTTGGTTCTATTCAAGCCTTAGAAGCCATTAAAGTGCGGTTAAAAATCGGCTCAAATTTATGTGGGCGCTTATTGCTAATCGATGGATTAACCATGCGTATCCGAGAAATGAAATTGCCCGTTTAATAGTTTGGACAGACCATAAGTCTGTCCTTTTTCTAAAATTACCCACAAATAATTATCCCTCTCCTCGTGCATTACCCAAAAACAAATGCTATTATCTTGCTCGACAATTCCTTTGTCTTATATCGCAAGTTTTGTGTATAGGAAAATGGCAGACACTTCAAAAATCTCTTCATTTTATACCGCACTTGCAAATCATCATTTCAATTTAAGGATTTATTCACTAATGAAAGAGATTTTGCAGCAATTCAAACAAAATTATCTGATCAAATACTGGAATCCTGTCGCGGCAGTTATTGCTGCAGGGCTCATTTCAGCTTATTACTTTGGGGTAACTGGCACTTATTGGGCGGTTACTGGGGAATTTACCCGTTGGGGCGGTCATGCTTTGCAAGCACTAGGCGTCGATGTGTCCGACTGGAGCTATTATAAAATTATCGGTATGCAAGGCACGATCTTCACTCGTATTGATGGTGTAATGATCTTAGGCATGTTCGCCGGTTGTATTTCTGCTGCACTTTGGGCAAATAATGTGAAATGGCGTAACCAGCCGCACAAACGCCGTATTGTTCAAGCTCTCATTGGTGGTGCATTAGCCGGTTTCGGTGCACGTTTAGCAATGGGCTGTAATCTTGCCTCTCTCTTTACTGGTATTCCACAATTTTCGGTTCATGCCTGGTTCTTTACTATTGCCACTGCCGTAGGTACTTATGCAGGGGTAAAGGTCACCTTACTTCCGATGTTCCGCGTGAAATTAGAATTAAAAAAAGGTGCAGCAAAATTACAAGAAACTGACCCGAAACAAGCGAGTCGTCGTTTCTGGATTGGTATGGTGGTCTTTTTTGCCTATCTTATCGCTTCCCTTTATGTGATGACAAACTTCGTCAAACTGGGCTTTGCAATGCTTTGTGGTTTAGCATTTGGCTTATTAATTGAACGAGCTCAAATCTGCTTTACTTCTGCCTTCCGTGATTTATGGGTAACTGGCCGTGCTTATATGGCAAAAGCGATTATCTTCGGTATTATCGTAGGCACGCTTGGCGTGTTTAGCTATATTCAATTAGGTGTGCCGGCTAAAATCATGTGGGCAGGCCCAAATGCCATTATCGGTGGTTTATTATTCGGTTTCGGTATTGTGTTAGCGGGTGGATGTGAAACCGGTTGGATGTATCGTTCAATGGAAGGTCAAGTTCACTTTATGTGGGTGGGCTTAGGCAATGTTATCGGTTCAACCTATTTAGCCTATGCATGGGACGATCTTGCACCCGTGCTCGCATTAGATTACGAAAAACTTAACTTATTGAAATCCTTTGGCCCAGTTGGCGGGTTATTAGTGAATTACGGCTTGCTTATTCTTTGCTTAATTGCCGTAGTTTGGTGGGAACGCCACTTCTTGAAAAAGGCTAAAGCAAAAATTGCGGCAGCAAATCCACAAGCTTGTGGTTGCTAATTAAATATCAACGAATTCATTCAAAAAAAGAGGACATTATTATGGCATTTACCGTTGTTCAAAAATTAGATAAAGATCCAAAAGACATCACCCCAGATTACACGTTAGATACGCTAGGTGAACCTTGCCCGTATCCGGCGATCGTGATGCTCGAAACCATGCCTCAATTACAAAAAGGCGAAATTTTAGAGCTATTAAGTGACTGTGCCCAATCCATCAACAATATTCCTGTTGATACGAAAAACCACGGTAAAAAGTGCGGTCAAATTTGACCGCACTTTTTTTATAAATTTTTTGTATACTATGTTAAATATAAACGCATCTTAATAATTAATTTTTAAAGCTGAGTGGTTTTACTTTTAAAGTGATAAGTCAATTTATTAAAAAACCTTCATTATTAACTATTTTATTCACAAGGTATGTCACACTCTCATCATCTTGTCTATCAAACTCATAAATGAAGTTATGTAAAAAATTACTTAATGGGTAATTATATTTATAGGCCAATAGCGATAAATCATTTTGAATCTTGAATAAGCTATAAATGGGGCTACTATCTTGGGTATTTCTTACTTCAATTATGAATTTTTGAATCTCTTTCTCATATTCAAATAAAATTCTATCAATCTGAATTCTAGAATTAGAAAAAACATCTAATAATTCAATTAAAACATCATGTTTAATACTCATATCGTTTCTTACACTATTATTAAGATTTTTATACTCTGGTCATAACACTAAAAACCGCACTTTAATCTCTCAAAGTGCGGTCAGTTTTACTTTAGTTTTTTGCTTATTTGTTTAATGCTGTAAGAATGTCATCAACACGTTCTTTTGCATCACCAAAGAGCATTTGAGTGTTTTCTTTGAAGAATAATGGGTTTTGAACGCCCGCGTAACCTACCGCCATAGAGCGTTTGAATACGATAACGTTTTGAGCTTTCCATACTTCTAACACTGGCATACCTGCGATTGGGCTGTTTGGATCTTCCATTGCAGCTGGGTTTACGGTGTCGTTTGCACCGATAACCAATACCACATCAGTATCTGCGAAATCATCATTGATTTCATCCATTTCAAGCACGATGTCATAAGGCACTTTCGCTTCCGCTAAAAGCACGTTCATATGACCCGGTAAACGACCTGCAACAGGGTGAATACCAAAACGCACGTTAATACCACGCTCACGCAATTTCGCCGTAAGTTCAGCCACTGGATATTGCGCTTGTGCTACCGCCATACCATATCCTGGCGTGATGATCACAGAGCTTGCATTTTTGAGTAATTCAGCCACTTCTTCTGCGGTTGTTTCACGGTATTCACCTTGCTCTTCATCTGAAGACACTTGAACATCATTACCAAAACCACCTGCAATAACGCTGATGAATGAGCGGTTCATCGCTTTACACATAATGTAAGAAAGAATCGCACCAGAAGAACCCACTAATGCACCGGTGACGATAAGCAAGTCATTGCTTAGCATGAAACCTGCTGCAGCCGCTGCCCAACCAGAATAAGAGTTAAGCATTGAAACCACAACCGGCATATCCGCACCACCGATAGATGCCACTAAGTGCCAGCCGAATGCAAGTGCAATCGCGGTCATGAGTAACACTGGGAAGATATTATCTGGATTGTTTAAGAATGCCACCATCAAGAAAGCTGAAACCACTAATGCTGCTAAATTTAATTTATGGCGATGTGGCAACATTAACGCTTTTGAATTGATTTTGCCGCTTAATTTACCGAATGCGACGATAGAACCTGTGAATGTTACCGCACCGATGAAGATCCCTAAGAATACTTCAACGTTATGGATATTCATTAACACAGGATCAGTTTCATGTGTTAAGCCGTAGCTGTTAAAGCCTACGAGCACTGCTGCTAAACCTACAAAGCTGTGAAGGATCGCAACGAGTTCAGGCATTTCAGTCATTTCAACTTTTAATGCACGTTGAACACCGATCACGCCACCGATGATCATCGCAATGATGATCCATAATGTGCCTTCAGATTGCGGGCCGAAAATGGTTGCAACAAGGGCAATTGTCATACCGACAATACCATACCAACAACCGGCTTTTGCCGTTTCATGTTTAGAAAGACCGGCTAAGCTCATAATGAAAAGTAATGCAGCGATAATATAGGCTGCTTGTACTAAACCTTCAGACATCGTCTTCTCCTTAACCTTTTCTAAACATCGCCAACATGCGTTGAGTTACACGGAAACCACCAAAGATGTTGATGCTTGCCACCAAAATTGCCACAAAGGCTAAGGCATCAATAAAGAAGTTGCCTGTTGGCTGTCTAATTTGCAGTAATGCACCCACAATGATGATACCTGAAATTGCATTGGTTACCGCCATAAGTGGCGTGTGTAACGCGTGGCTGACGTTCCAAACCACGTAGTAAACGACTAAACAAGCCAATACGAATACGGTGAAGTGAGAAAGGAATGCCGCTGGCGCCACAGACGCAAGCCAGAGGAATAACACACCTACACCCGCCATCACACCATATTTGATGCGAGGATCTGCTGGTTTTTCTTCCTCTTTTTTAACCGCACTTTGTGCCGCTTTCGCTTCTTGTTTTGGTTGTGCTGACACTTGGATTTGCGCTGGTGGAATTTCTTCACCATCACGTACCACAGTCACACCGCGTAATACCACATCTTCAAAATCGATATTGATATTGCCGTCTTTTTCTTTACAAAGTAGTTTTAATAAATTAACTAAGTTTGTACCGTAAAGTTGGGAAGATTGTGTTGGTAAACGACTTGGGAAATCGGTGTAACCAATGATTTTCACTTGGTTTTCAGTGGTGACGACTTTACCAGCTTCAGTGTAAGCACAGTTACCCCCTGTTGCAGCCGCTAAGTCCACCACCACAGAACCTGGTTTCATGGAATCAACCATTTCTTTCGTAATCAAGCGAGGAGCTGGTTTACCTGGAATTGCTGCAGTGGTAATAATGATATCCACTTCTTTCGCTTGTTCCGCATAAAGCTCCATCGCACGACGGTTAAATTCTTCTGACATCACTTTCGCGTAACCATCGCCACTACCGCCTTCTTCTTTGAAATCAATTTCTAAGAAAGACGCGCCCATACTTTGTACTTGTTCTTTTACTTCTGGACGAGAGTCAAAAGCTCGTACAATTGCACCAAGGCTATTCGCTGCACCAATCGCAGCAAGGCCTGCAACACCTGCACCAATGACTAGCACTTTTGCCGGTGGTACTTTACCTGCTGCAGTAATTTGTCCAGTGAAGAAACTACCAAATTCATGAGCTGCTTCAATCACCGCACGATAACCAGAAATATTCGCCATAGAGCTTAATGCATCAAGCGCTTGCGCACGGGAAATACGTGGCACAGAATCCATCGCTAATACATTAATTTTTTTCGACGTGAGTTTTTTCATTAAATCCGGATTTTGTGCGCGCCAAATGAAGCTCACAAGTGTTGCACCTTCCTTCATTTGATCAATTTCTGCATCCGTTGGTGGATTCACTTTAAAAATCACATCCGAATGCCACACTTCTGAACTTGAGCCAATTTTTGCGCCGGCGTCGATAAATGCTTGGTCTTCAAAACTTGCTTTGAATCCCGCATCGTGTTCTACGATGACGTCAAAGCCCAGTTTTAAGATCTGCTGAACCGTTTTTGGCGTCGCCGCCACACGATTTTCGCTATCAAGCAGTTCTCTAGGTACACCAATTAACATAAATGTTTCCCTCTGGTTGATGAAATTTCAGACAAACTCACGCCTGTCCCTGTCTCTTAAATGACAAAAAGTCATGCAACGATAAATGTATCACTTATTGTGGTTATTTGGGGAATTTTTTTAACTGGTTTTACAAGATATTGTGATAGGGATCATAAAAGAATCTAGATAAATGCGTGGTGTGTTTAACTTTTAGCCTAACGCAATAATGATTCATCAGAAACTTACTAATCAAAAATAGATAAAAAACAGACCGCACTTATATACGGAGGAAATAAAAAGCCCGATATGATTATCGGGCTTATGTTTAATTGGTTCCACCAACGGTGATTTCATCTATTTTCAAGGCTGGCTGACCAACACCGACTGGCACACTTTGGCCATCTTTGCCACAAACACCGATACCAAGATCTAAGTCTGTTTCATCTGCGATCATCGAAACTTTTTGCATCACATCAATACCGCTACCAATCAACGTTGCACCTTTAACCGGTTTAGTGATTTTGCCTTTTTCAATGAGGTAAGCTTCAGATGTTGAGAACACAAATTTACCCGAGGTGATATCCACTTGCCCACCACCAAAGTGCGGTGCATAAATACCTCGATCCACAGAAGCGATTAAATCATCAAATTTGCTTTGACCTGCCAACATATAGGTATTCGTCATTCGTGGCATTGGCAAATGTGCATAAGATTCACGACGACCATTTCCTGTTGGTTTCACACCCATTAATCGAGCGTTGAGTTTATCTTGCATATAGCCTTGCAAAATCCCGTCTTTGATTAAAATGTTACATTGACTTGGTACACCTTCATCATCAATGGTTAAAGAACCTCGGCGATTTTGTAATGTGCCATCATCCACAATTGTACATAATGGCGACGTCACTAACTCACCAATTTTCCCTGTAAATAAAGAGCTTTCTTTGCGGTTGAAATCCCCTTCTAAACCATGCCCCACAGCTTCATGAAGCAATACGCCAGGCCAACCTGCCCCTAATACCACAGGCATTAATCCTGCTGGCGCAGCGACCGCACTTAAATTCACAAGGGCTTGACGAACCGCTTCTTTTGCAAAATTAACGGCACGAATATCCCCATTTACTACTTCAAAGAACCAATCTAAGCCAAAGCGTCCACCTGAACCGCAACTACCACGCTCACGTTTGCCATCTTCTTCCACGAGAACAGAAATGGATAAACGCACACTAAGTGTAATAACTCGATCTTTTTCTCTTTACTTAAACTTTCTAACGGGTTAATCGCCGCATAACGCTGAACCGCATTCACCGCATTAAATGCTTGAGGCGAAATTAAATTGCCTTCTTTAATTTGTGCAATACCTTTTACGGCCTCTGCACATTGTTGTAATGACGCTAAGTTAATTTGATCGGAATACGCAAAGCCTGTTTTCTCGCCAGAAACTGCACGTACACCCACACCGCGATCAATATGAAAGCCACCTTCTTTAATAATACTGTCTTCTAATACCCAGCTTTCATCTTGGCTTAATTGAAAATAAAGATCCGCATAATCAATATGACGATGCGACATCATATCAAAAATATTAAGCAATGATTGATGAGATAAATTGCTTGGTGCAAGTAAGGTATCTGAAACCTGTTTTAACATTTGTTCTCCGAAATTTATAAAAATTAATTCTGTAAAATCTCCCCTCGCCCCTCTTTGCTAAAGAGGTGGGATAGTTTTTTGACTAATCTAAATTATCCAATCCAAATTGGTATAAGGCATTTTTCTTATAACCATAAAGTTCAGCCACAATTGCTGCAGCTTTTTTTAAAGGGAGTTCTTTGGCAATCAAAGTGAGCGCTTTAATTGCTTGTGGTGAAAATTCTTCGCTATCTTCTGATTTGGGTTTGCCTTCCACGATTAACACCATCTCACCTTTCGTGCGATTCGGATCTTCACTTAACCATTGACGAAGACTACTTAATTTATACCCTGCAATGGTTTCCCACGTTTTCGTAATTTCACGTGCAAGTACTACATAGCGTTCGCCACCTAATACATCTTGCATATCAGCAAGGGTATCTAAAATACGATGGGTTGACTCATAGAAGATTAAAGTGCGGTCTTCTTCTGAAACGTTTTCTAACTTATCTTTACGTGCCTTGGTTTTCGCAGGTAAAAAACCTTCAAAGCAAAAACGGTCAGATGCGATGCCCGATGCACATAATGCCGTAATTGCCGCACAAGCACCGGGTAATGGCGCCACTTTAATGCCTGCCTCACGACATTGACGCACTAAATGAAAACCTGGATCGCTAATTAAGGGTGTCCCTGCATCGGAAATTAATGCAATATTAGTCCCTTGTTTTAGCTTTTCGACCAATACATGAGCTTTTTCTTGTTCATTGTGATCATGCAAGGCGAAAAAAGGCTTTTTGATACCATAATGACTGAGCAATAAACCACTGTGGCGCGTGTCTTCCGCAGCAATTAAATCCACTTGTGAAAAGGTGTCTAAAGCACGTTGTGTAATATCTTGTAAATTCCCAATTGGCGTAGCGACAATATATAAAATTCCGGTTAAATCATTCATTTTTGTTTGCTTTTACATTGTGAGATAAGTAAGATCGCCCATTATTGATTTATTCATTATGGAGCGAATATGTCTATTCTATTACAAGGCGGTCGTTTTAAAAAACGTTTAATGCCGATTTTATTGTCTGTTGCGTTAGCAGGTTGTTCTAACTTATTTGGTAGCAGCTTTACCCAAACATTACAACGTGATGCCAATGCAAGTTCTGAATTTTATATGAACAAATTAGGGCAAACACAGGATAAAGAAGATCAACAAACATACAAACTCTTAGCAGCTCGTGTATTAATTTCTGAAAATAAAGTACCCCAAGCGGAAGAGCTATTAACTGAATTAGTTGACTTAAACGAAGCGCAACAATTAGATCGCACCTTAATTGAAGCGCGCATCGCCGCAGCAAAAGGCAATAATGATGTTGCTGAAGGTAAATTACGTGCACTCGATCTGACTAAATTAAGTCCATCACAAAAATCTCGTTATTACGAAACCTTTGCTCAAACAGCAGAAAATCGTAAAGACGTGATTGAAGCGGTGAAAGCGCGTATCAAAATAGATGAAAACTTAACAGACATGCAACGTCGTAAAGATAATGTTGATAAAACTTGGTCGTTACTCCGTTCTGCAAATACTGCTGTCATCAATAATGCCTCAGATGAAGGTAGCGTAGCATTAGGCGGTTGGCTCACCTTAATTAAAGCTTATAATGACAACATCCGTCAGCCAGTACAACTAAGCCAAGCGTTACAAAGCTGGAAATCAGCTTATCCAAATCACGTTGCGGCAACCTTTTTCCCTAAAGAGCTAGAAAGCTTGTTGAATTTCCAACAAACGAATTTAGCTCAAATTGGTTTAGTCTTACCTTTAAGCGGCGATGGCCAAATTTTAGGTACAACGATTCAATCAGGTTTCAATGATGCAAAAGGTGACTCAACCATTCCGGTACAAGTGTTTGACTCATCAACTACACCGATTAATGATATTATTGCACAGGCAAAAGCATCGGGTATTAAAGCGTTAGTGGGTCCATTGCTTAAACAAAATGTCGATGCCATCATTGCGAACCCAAGCGCAGTACAAGGCATGGATGTACTCACATTAAATGCAACAGCAAATACTCAAGCAATTAACCAAGTCTGTTATTACGGTTTATCTCCAGAAGATGAAGCAGAGTCTGCGGCGAACAAAATGTGGAAAGATGGTATTCGCAATCCAATCGTTGCCATGCCGCAAAATGATTTAGGACAACGTGTAGGAAACGCATTCAACGTGCGTTGGCAACGTTTAGCAGGTACAGATGCGAATATTCGCTACTATAATTTACCAGCTGATATTACCTACTTCTTCCAAGGTGCGCTACAAGGTACAAGTGCACTTTATGTCATCTCTTCACCAGATGAATTGGCTGAAATCAAAGGTTATTTAGATACCAGCAATCCGAATGTCCGTATTTATGCAAGCTCTCGTTCTAACGCAGCAAGTAATACCCCTGAATACTATGCGAAAATGAATGGCGTTCAATTTAGTGATATTCCATTCTTTAAACAAAGCGATTCTTCACAATATCAAAAAGTGGCTGGCTCAACCGGCGGTGAATTCCAATTAATGCGTTTATATGCTATGGGTTCTGATGCCTGGTTACTCATCAATCACTTTAATGAATTACGCCAAGTACCAGGTTACACCTTAAGTGGTTTAACCGGTCAGCTTAGCGCTGATTCAAACTGTGATGTGGATCGCGATATGACATGGTATCAAGTACAAGATGGTAATGTGGTAGCGGTTGCGAACTAATCCATGTTTTCATTAAAACGTCAACAAGGGGCGGGCTTTGAACATCAAGCCCGCCTTTTCTTAGAGTCTAAAGGTCTCAAATTCATCGCAGCAAATCAACATTTCAAATGCGGTGAATTAGATCTCGTTATGCAAGACGGGCAAACTATTGTGTTTGTTGAAGTACGCCAACGCTCCAACTCAACATTTGGATCTGCTGTTGAAAGTGTAGATTGGCAAAAGCAACAAAAATGGCTAAATGCCGCAAATTTGTGGCTTGCCAAACGTAACCTAAGCCTTGAAGATGCGGATTGTCGTTTTGATCTTATCGCCTTTGGAAAAACCGCCAGTGATATCCAATGGATTCCTAATTTTCTCGATTAACCTTTTCCGATTATGTTACAAAAAGTTAAAGATATTTATAGCGAAAGTATTCAGATTCAAATTGCTGCGTCTAGCATGCTGTCGGAAAATATTGCTAACGCTACCCAAATGGTGATGCAATGTTTGCTAGGCGGCAATAAAGTGATCGCTTGTGGCGTCTCTCGATCTTATTCCAATGCGCAGTTTCTCGTATCTAACTTGCTTAATCGATATGATTTAGCAAGACCGAGTTTTCCCTCTGTGCTCTTGAGTTTAGAAAGTGCGGTGGGTTCTTCTCTTGTTTTTGAACACTCGCCTGAAGAATTGTATTGTCACCAATTTAATGCTGTTGCCAAACCAAGTGACTTACTTATCGCTTTTGCACCTTTGGGAACAGAGAAAATTGTGCTAAACACTATTTCTCATGCAGTAAATAAAGAAGTTAATGTCATTGCACTCACTGGCTCTAATAACGACGCCATTCAAGGAATTTTAGCTGATAGTGATTTAGAAATATCGATTCCGGCAACCAAAGAAAGTCGAGTCCTAGAAAACCATCTTTTTGTTATCAATGCCCTTTGTGAATTAGTTGACCATACCTTGTTCCCAAGTGCTTGACAGCAAAATAAATCAATTTCAAACTAGTAGTAATTTAATCTCAAAAATCTTTCTATCAGCCAAAAACAGCGTGTCGCTTTGGCACGCGCGCTGATTTTAGAACCTGAAATAATTATTATAGATGATGCACTTGGTAATTTAGATGCCTCGGTGCGCATTCAATTACTAAATTTAACCCTTGATCTGCAGCAACGTTTAGACATCTCTTACATTTATGTAGGCCAAGACCTCGGCGTGATTAAACATATTGCAGACACAGTCATCGTGATGGATAAAGGGAAAATGATAAAGAGCGGTACGCCTAAAACGCTATTTACCGATCCTCAAACAGATGTAACTGGTCGTTTA
>OGHM01000221.1_pt1 | contig 34038 bp, 19 predicted proteins | sample 1571531 | NCBI WGS metagenome assembly OGHM01 (sample SAMEA2582031, study PRJEB24529) | metagenome | biome: Human gut stool | place: China | collected 2011 | reverse complement strand
TTTGTTGCTCAGGTACTTAAAAAAAATATTTTATAATAGTGTTGCGGAATTAAGGAAATTAAGGATTCTGACTACAAAGGTAGTGAAATTCAATGAGAATATACAATGGTGTTCTTTTGTTTCTTTTCAAATCTTGTATATGTCTTCAGTTTGCACTAACTTTGCAGTAAAAGAGTAAAAGAGTAAAAGAGTAAAGCAAGGATATGAATAATCTGATGAATATGGCGCGTAAGGCGATGGCGATAGCGGCGTTCCTTACGCTTTCTGTTGCGGCTGACGCAGCGGAAGTAGTGTACAGAATTGTGGAATACAACAAGCAGACGGCTGAATTTAAGATGGCGGCTTGCGGAATGGTGCCGCGCAACTCGAGGGTTTACTTCGAGAACGAGTTCGGCGCAACCACCGGCAACCGCTACAACCAGATACCGCGCAACCGCGAGGCGGTGCTCTATCTCGAAGGCTGGCAGGGTTGCAAGGTGCGCAGCATCACGTTCTCGATGTGTTCCAACAACAAGAGCGGACAGGTGGGCGTGGCGCTCAACGACGGCGGCACAACGCTTTACGAGTCGGCGCCGGTAGACTTCGCCAGCAGCGAGTGGTTCGGCGCATGGGTGTCGAAAGACCTCGGCGTGTATGTCGATGTGACGAAGCAGATAGACGCTCCTGCTATTGCCACCGACGACGCAACAATTGTTGTGGCAGGAGGCAGAAGCGAAGGATCGGTCTATCTCGACGCCATCACGATAGATTATGATGAGGATGGCGTGGAGCTTGAGTCGCCGCTCGGCTGGCAGTATGAGAAGCTGACGAAGAAGAGTGTGCTCAATGCAGGCGACGAGGTGATGATATACCGCAACGGTGCGGCGGCTGCCGACTTCGACGGTATGGACGAGTCGCACTATCTCGACGCAGTTGCCGTGCCCTCGACGTCTGACGTAACCAGTCCAGACGTGCTGCGCTTCACGCTTGACAATACTGCCGATGGGGCTGCTTGGACCTTCACCGACCAGTTCGGTCGTCAGCTTGGCGCTACAGGCAAGCAGAATTTGGCGTGGGATGAGGGCACGACGGAGTGGACTGTCGAATTGGGCTACGATGGTGCCGTAATAGCTCCCGCCGGCACCGAGTACGGCACGCTGCGCTACAGCACGCCCGACAATAATTATGCTCGCTTCAATCTCTACACCTCTAAGTCGCTCCCTCTGCCGTTCCTCTATCGCAAGGGCGAACAGAAGTAGCCCGAGCTGTCGCGTTCGCTCGCCTTCGCTGAGGAGGAGCAGACCGTCTCTCTCGACGCTGCACACATCGGTCTGCGCCCAACGTTGCTGCCGAAGACCACTACCGACAAGCGCCTTCGTTGGACAAGCTCCGACGAGAGCGTTGCAACCGTAGCAAGCGGCTTCGTAACGCTTCTCGGCGTGGGCGAAACAACCATAACTGCCGCTGCTTTCGACGGCGGAGCAGAAGCAACCATACGCCTCGTCGTGACCGAACCGACCGCCGTCAACAGCGTAACGTCTGACGCAAAGGTGCAGCGCCCGCGCAAGGTGCTCAGCGGCAACAAGGTCGTCATACAGACGGAGCAGGGACGCTACGGTGTTGATGCTTTGATGTGGTGATGTGTTGAGGTGGTGAGATGTTGAGGTGGTGAGGTGGTGAGGTGGTGATGTGTTGAGATTTGTAGATCTTAATTACATAAAAACAGCTAAATCTTGAACCGGAAAACTAATTATTCATTGTTTTCTGGTTCAAGATTTAGCTGTTTTTGTCTATTACTGTTTTTCATGGCTTTTTACAGAATCGTTAGTCTGTTGTTTCCAACAACCATTTCCATAGCGGAATTAATTCTATAGTAAAGCCGTCTTGTTCCAAAACTCTCTCTTCATCCTTTGTTACAACTATCATTCTTTTAAGAGGTTGAATAGCAGCCAATTTTAGTAATCCGTCTACTTCGCGTTTGGCCGTATCTGCATTATTCATTGAGTAGGAAACCTGAATAGCTGTTTCTTCGTCGGGTATTAAGAAGTCCACTTCTGCATTTTTGCTATTCCAAAAATAGCATCTTTCGCTATATTTCCGTTTTAGGTTTACGGCTACAATATTCTCCAGCAAAGATGTTTCGGCATCTACCAGGAAAAGGTGCAGCAAGCCGTTGTCGATGAAGTAGTACTTGCGGTTCGATTCCTTGTCTTGCAATTTGCCGTAAAAGTTTTCAAATGGGAGTATCAACCACGATTCGTTCATATATTCCATGTAATCGATGACAGTATCGGTACTGACTCTTTTACCAGTGCTACTAACAATGCTTGCAATGCGATTGTATGATTGTGGCTGTTTTACGCTTTCTGCAATCTTGCGTATCATTACGCGTAGTGCGAAGTCGTTTCGTATTTTATATCTTGCCACCAAGTCACCAAAGAAAATCTTGCTGAACAGGTTGCTCATCCATTGGCGTGGGTTTTTCATACCGACGGTTTCAGGCAAACCGCCATGTTGAAAGTATATGTCGGCAAGTTTCACAATTTCTTTATTGTGTGTATAAAGTGCATTCTTTGTATGCAAGTCAATGCCGTTAGCTTTCAGATACTCTGCAAATGAATACGGAAAAACCTCATGAATCATATATCTTCCACCAAGTGTAGTTGCTATTTCGCTACTTAGCATTTTGGCATTGCTACCCGTGATGTACACTCTGTATTTCTGGTCGGCAAGTCTGCGTGCAAACTTTTCCCACTTGTCTACCAATTGTATCTCGTCCAAAAAGAATATAGGGCGGGTGTCGTACATTTCTTCATAGCAGGTTTTAATCAAGTCGAGGTCGCTTATGTCTAATGAATCTATACGATCGTCCTCAAAGTTGAAGTAAAGAATCTCTTCAGCTTTATGTCCTTGCTCCATTAATTGTGCTATGTGTTGGAACATCAGATAAGACTTTCCTGCATGGCGTAGTCCTACGAAAACGTAATTCAGTCCGTCCTGCAATTCCACATTACGTTTCACAAGTTCAACTTGTGTAACATATCTCTGATATTCTGCAATTAGTATCTTTATTAAATCCTTTGTCATTCCTTTTATTTTTATAGTTCTGTCAGAATAAATTAGTAGAATTATGTGCAAAGATACTAATTTTATCGAATATACTCGATAAAATAGTTGTGTTTTTATCGAATATACTCGATAAAATAACTGCGTTTTTATCGAATATACACGATAAAATGAATGTGTTCTTCCTTTTATAGGTGCTCCATGCACCACGCGAAGGCCTCCGCTGTGCGCTCGGCTTCGGCGCCGAAGTGTCCGCCTTCGTGCCAACGCAGGGTGACGGCGGTGGGGGAGAGCTGCTGGCAGAGCAGAGCGTACTCGGTACGCACGCAGTCGCCGATGCGCTTCATGCGCTGGTTGCGGCAATGCTCCTCGCGGTCGCCGAGGGAGAGGTGGACAGGTGTTGTTGTGGTGATATGGTGAGGTGTTGAGTATTGAGTTTTGAGCGTTGGGTTTTGCGCTCGGCTTTTGCCGCTTGCCAGAGCAAGAATTGTTGTCTTTGGCGAGAGTATAGGGTGCGCAGCGGCATATTCGCCCCAACCCTTAATCCAGAGCGAAGGCGATGCGGCGGCAACGGCGGCGAAGGCGTCGGTGTTGCGCGCAGCCCAGAGAGCGAAGAGGCCGCCGAGCGAGTAGCCACCGATGATGCAGGGCAAAGCGCCGAAGCGCTCGCGGAGCCACGGCAGCAGAGTGTGCTCTATGAAGCGGAGCGTGTCGGGAGCGTGGCTGCCCACCTCGGCGTCGCGCGACACAGCATCGTCAGCCCACGGCATTAGGGCGCGCGCCCACTCAACACAGTCGAAGAAAACCATGGCGAAGCCCTTGCCGCTCGCCTGTGCAATCAATTCAACTTCGCGCTGCACGCCGTTGTTCTTCTCCTCGTGGCGCGCCGATGGCTGTATGAGCAGCACCTGCGGTTCGCCCACGACGAAGAGTTTGCAGGGTGTTTGTATGTTATGGTGTTCTGTAAGGATGATGCTTTTGCTGGACATAATGGTTGGAGTTTTTATGGATTAGCAAAGTTAATGTTTTTGTTGGATATATGGCTGCTTTTGATGGGTAAAATTAAATGGCTTGTTGGTTGATTGCTTGATTGGTTGGTTGGTTGGTTGATTGCTTGGTTGGTTGATTGCTTGGTTGGTTGATTGCTTGGTTGGTGCAGCGGAGACCGCTGCACCCCCTATGAGGGCAGCGGACGGAATCTGATTGGGCAGCGGACGGAATCTGATCGGACGGCGGACGGAATCTGATCGGGCGGCGGACGGAATCTGATCGGGTGGCGGACGCGCAACGATGACAAAAGCATAGGGTGAAGAGCAACAAACTGCTCCTATATCTGCAACAAACTACGCCTGCGTATATAATAAAATGTGGAAATGTACGTTATTAATAGACGTTAAGTACTTTTGAGGCTTAATGCAGACAACAAAACAACGAATAAAACGTATTGAAAAATGATTGATTATATTAAGGGCGAACTGGCGGAACTCACTCCGGCGCAGGCCGTTGTTGAGGCTTACGGCGTGGGTTACGCTCTGAATATCTCGCTGAACACATACGAGGCGATACAGGGCAAGGAGAACGTGAAACTGTTTGTGCACGAGGCGCTTGTCACTGGCGGACGCGACGACAGCTACACTTTCTACGGCTTCGCTTCTAAGCAGGAGCGCGACCTCTACCGACTGCTCATCACCGTCTCGGGCGTGGGAGCCAACACGGCGCGCATGATTCTCTCGTCGGCATCGCCCTCGGAGCTGTGCAACGCTATCTCCACGAGCAACGAACGCGTGCTAAAGAGCGTGAAGGGCATCGGACTGAAGACCGCGCAGCGCATCATTGTCGACCTGAAGGACAAGATTCTCTCGCTGGGCATAGCGCAGGAGGTGGCGGCAGGAACCGCTACGGACAGCACTATTCCCGTCGACGTGCGCGACGAGGCGGTGGCTGCACTCACCATGCTCGGCTTCTCGCCCGCACCTACGGCGAAGGTGGTTACGGCGATTCTCACCGACGACGCCACGCTGCCCGTTGAGCAGGTGGTGAAGCTGGCGCTGAAGCAGATTAAGTAGACAAGTAAACAAGCTGATTTTGAATTTAACTAATATCATATACCGATTTTTAAAGCGTAGGCTGCAGGCGATTCGCTCGCTCGGCACTGCCCGCGCGTTTGTCGTCGTAATGGTTATGGCGGCACTGGCGTCGTATGCCATCACGCAGACGCCGCAGAACCCGCAGCGCAAGCTCTCGGTGCGCAAGACGCGCGACGCGGCTCCGCAACGTAACGGCTCTGCTGGGCGCATCGACTCGCTCGTCGTGAAGGCGCAGCCCAAGCTCGAGAACGAGGACTCGATACCCGACTCGCTGCTGCATCCGCGCTGGAAGATACAGCGCACGCTGCCCATCACGCTCGACGACCTCGACCAGAACGCCGCCGACCTGAAGCGTCCCGACAACCTGAAGCAGGACGTGGTGTACAACGACTCGCTCGACCGATACATCATCGGTTCGAAGATATCCGACTCGTACATCAACGCCCCGTTCATGATGACGCAGGACGAGTATCGCAAGTGGAGCGAGCGCCGCATGATGAACCAGTTCTTCCGCAAGAAGAACGACGAGATTTATCAGGCAAAAGGCAAGGAGAAGTTCGACTTCACCGACATGCACTTCGACCTCGGACCGGCTGAGAAGATATTCGGTCCCGGCGGTGTGCGCATCAAGACGCAGGGAACAGCCGAGCTGAAGTTCGGCGCCACGATGAAGAGCATCGACAATCCGTCGCTGCCCGTGCGCAACCGCAAGACCACCACGATGGACTTCGACGAGAAGATAAACGTGAGTCTTAACGGACGCGTGGGCGACAAGGTGAACATGAACCTCAACTACAACACCGACGCTACGTTCGACTTCGACGCGCAGAGCCTCAAGCTGAAGTACGACGGCAAGGAAGACGAGATAGTGAAGCTCATCGAGGCTGGCAACGTGTCGTTCCCCTCCAACTCGTCGCTCGTACGCGGAGCATCTTCGCTCTTCGGTCTGCGCACCGACCTGCAGTTCGGCAAACTCAAGCTGCAGCTCGTAGCCTCGCAGAAGAAATCGTCGTCGAAATCGGTGTCGTCGAAGGGCGGCAAGCAGTTCACGCCGTTCGAGATAGACGCCGCCAACTACGAGGAGAACCGCCACTTCTTCCTTGCGCAATACTTCCACGACCGCTACGACGAGTCGATGCGCTCGCTGCCCAACCTCACGTCGGGCGTGACGATCAACCGCGTGGAGGTGTGGGTGACGAACAAGTCTGGCAACACATCCAACACCCGTAACATCATCGCCCTCACCGACTTGGGCGAGAACAACCGCGTGTCTAACAGCCTCTGGAGCGTGACAGGACAGCCCGTGCCTGCCAACGCCGCCAACTCGGAGTATGCAGCCATGACATCGCAGTATGCCGCAGCACGCGACATCGACCAGACCTCTACCGTGCTCGACGGAATATCCGGCTTCGTGGGCGGAGCCGACTACGAGAAGCTGGAGCGTGCGCGCCTGCTCAACTCGTCGGAGTACACCGTGAACAAGGCGCTGGGCTACGTCTCGCTGAAGACATCGCTGCAGACCGACCAGGTGCTCGCCGTGGCTTACGAGTACACATACGGCGGCGTGACGTATCAGGTGGGCGAGTTCGCATCGGACATCACCGACTCTAACAAGGCGCTCTACGTGAAGGCGCTGAAGAACACCAGCAACAATCCGCATCAGGGCAACTGGGGCCTGATGATGAAGAACGTCTACTACCTCGCCTCGTCGGTAGAGAAGGAGAAGTTCCGCCTCGACGTGAAGTTCCAGAGCGACACCGCCGGTGTCTACCTCACATACATACCCGAGCCGCAGGTGAAGAACCAGACACTCATAAAGTTCCTCGGAGCCGACCGACTCGACAACAACAACAAGGCGCATCCTAACGGCTACTTCGACTACGTGGAGGGCTACACCGTGACGAACGGTCGAGTGTTCTTCCCCGTTGCCGAACCGTTCGGCAGCTATATGTACGAGACGCTTCTGAAGAACGGTGTGGCGGCAGACAAGGCTGCTAAGTATGCCTTCACCGAGCTTTATGACTCTACGAAAATCGTGGCTAAACAGATAGCCGAGAAGGACAAGTACGTGCTCATGGGACAGTTCCGCGGCACATCGGCTAACGTAATCTCGCTCGGTGCATACAACATTCCGCAAGGCTCAGTGGTAGTTACGGCAGGCGGCGTCACGCTCGCCGAAGGCACCGACTACTCGGTAGACTACTCGGGCGGCGAGGTGACTATCCTCAACCAGAGCATCATCGACGCCGGCACCTCCGTGAACGTGTCGCTCGAAAGCAACACCGACTACGGGCAGGAGCGCAAGACGATGTTCGGCATGAACTGGGAGTACGACTTCTCGAAGGACTTCCAGCTCTCGGGTACGTTCCAGCATCTCTCCGAACAGGCACTCACCAACAAGGTGAACATGGGATCGGAACCGCTCAGCAACACCATCTGGGGCCTGAACATCAACTGGAAGAAGCAGAGCCAGTGGCTCACGAACATGCTCGACAAGCTGCCTTTCCTGCATCTCACACAACCATCGAGCATCTCGTTCTCGGGCGAGTTCGCGCAACTCATAGCCGGACAGAGCAGCGGCACGCAGGACAACGCCTCGTACATCGACGACTTCGAGAACACCAAGAACACCATCGACGTGTCTACACCTACGTCGTGGATAATCTCGTCGGTGCCGTCGATGTTCCCCGAGTCGGGCGACAAGTCTACGCTGCGTTCGGGCTTCAACCGCTCGCGCCTGGCATGGTACACCATCGACCCACTCTTCACACGCCGCTCGTCGTCGCTCACGCCGAGCCACATCAAGAGCGACCTCGACCAGCTCTCCAACCACTACGTTCGAGAGTTCTATGTAAGCGAGCTGTTCCCAGCCCGCGACCAGAGCGCATACAACGGCAACTCGTCGATGCTCAACATCCTTAACCTCGCTTACTACCCGAACGAGCGCGGTCCGTACAACTTCGACCCCGACCTCAACCCCGACGGCACACTCAACAATCCGCAGAAGCGCTGGGGCGGTATGATGCGAAAGCTCGACACCAACGACTTCGAGGCTGCCAACATCGAGTACATCGAGTTCTGGATGCTCGACCCGTTCATCTACACACGCGAGCAGGGCGTGGCAGCCGACTACGGCGGCGACTTCTACATCAACCTCGGCGAGATGAGCGAGGACATTCTGCGCGACGGCAAGAAGTTCTACGAGAGCGGCATGCCTGTAGACGGCTCGCAGAACTTCACCACTACGCAGTGGGGTAAGGTGCCCAATCAGGCTACCGTCGTGTACGCCTTCGCAACGTCGAAGGGCTCGCGTGCGCTGCAGGACGTCGGCTTCAACGGACTCAACGACGAGGAGGAGCAGAAGTGGGAGAGCTATCAGGACTTCCTCAGAGAAGTGCAGGGCAAGGTGAATCCTGCCGTGTGGGACTCTATCTGGGCTGACCCCGCAGGCGACAACTACCACTACTTCCGCGGTTCCGACTACGACAAGATGAAGGCGCCTATCCTGCGCCGCTACAAGTACATAAACAACCCGCAGGGCAACTCGCCCGACAACGACTCGCGCACCGAGAGCTACGACACATCGTACAAGTCGACGCCTGACGTGGAGGACATCAATCAGGACTACACGCTCAACGAATACGAGAAGTTCTTCCAGTATCGCGTGTCTATCCGCCCCGAAGACCTCGAGGTGGGCAAGAACTACATCGTAGACAAGCGCGAGGACACCCACCAGCTGCGCAACAACAAGACAGAGACGGTCAACTGGTACCAGTTCCGCATCCCGTTGCGCGACTATGAGAAGAAGTTCGGCGCTATCAACGACTTCACCTCGATGCGCTTCATGCGTATGTTCCTCACAGGCTTCAAGCATCCTATCGTGCTGCGCTTCGGAACACTCGACCTCGTGCGTGGCGAGTGGCGTGTCTACGAGCAGAACCTCGACAACTCGGCTTCCACTTCGGGCAAGCTCGTGGTGAGCGCCGTGAACATCGAGGAGAACAACGACAAGCAGCCTGTCAACTATATCCTGCCGCCGGGCATCAAGCGCGGACAAGACCCAACGCAGCCGCAGCTCGTGGAGAACAACGAGCAGGCACTCTCGATGAGCGTCACTACGCTCGGCACCGGCGAGGCGAAGGCGGTGTACAAGAACACCACGCTCGACCTCAGACAGTACAAGCGTCTGCAGATGTTCGTTCACGCCAACGCTTTCCAGCCCAACCAGACGAATCTTGAGGACGGACAGCTGTCTGTGTTCATCCGTCTCGGCTCCGACTATAAGAGCAACTTCTACGAGTATGAGATTCCGCTGAAGCTCACCGAGCCTGGCAAGTACGGACGCTACTCGGCTGCCGACGCCCGCGCCGTATGGCCCGAGGAGAACATGCTCGACATCGCCCTCTCCAAGCTCACCGGCTTGAAGAAGGAGCGCAACAAAGCCAAGGCGAACGGACAGGCTTCCTACAACCGCATCTACTCGGCGTACGACCCCGACCAGCCTAAGAACCGCATCTCTGTGATGGGTAATCCGACGCTCGGAGAGGTGAAGACTATGGTCATCGGTGTGCGCAACAACTCGGGCGAAGTGAAGAGTGGTGAGGTCTGGGTGAATGAGCTTCGACTGAAGGAGTTCAACAACTCGGGCGGCTGGGCTGCACAGGGCACGCTCAATCTGCAGCTCTCCGACCTCGGCACCGTCAACGTGCAGGGCAAATATAGCTCGGCAGGCTTCGGCGGACTGGAGGAAGGCGTAGCACAGCGTTCTACCGACAACTACTCCAACTACACCGTGACGGCTAATGTGGAGCTTGGCAAGTTCTTCCCCGACAAGGCGAAGGTTACGGCGCCGCTCTACTACTCGGTTACTAAGGAGAAGACATCGCCCAAATACAATCCGCTCGATACGGATATGGAACTCGATGACGCTCTCGAAGCGGCTGGCTCTAAGCACGAGCGCGATTCGATAGAAAGCATCGCCGTGACAAAGGTTACGCAGACCAACTTCTCGCTGTCGAACGTGCGTGTCGGCATACAGAACAAGCGCCACCCGATGCCGTACGACCCTGCCAATTTCTCGTTCTCGTACAGTCACAGCCACAGCTACACCACCGGCGAGACTACTATCTACGAGCGCGAGGACAACTGGCGCGGTGCGTTCAGCTATTCGTGGTCGCCTATATACAAGGCTTGGGAACCGTTCAAGAAGGTGAAGAGCCGTTCGAAGTGGCTCGACTTCCCGAAGAAGTTCGGACTGAACTGGCTGCCGCAGAACGTGGCGTTCAACACCGACATCACGCGCAACTACTATGAGTTGCAGGAGCGCGACATGGAGTCGACCGAGAACCAGAAGCTGCCGCTCACGTTCTCGTCACAGTTCTTGTGGAACCGCGAGTTCAACCTGCGCTGGGACCTCACGAAGAACCTGCACATGAACTTCCAGAGCGCTACGAATGCAGAGATAGAGGAGCCTTACACACCCGTAAACAAGGATCTCTATCCAGATAGCTACACGGCTTGGAAGGACTCTGTGTGGACATCAATCAAGCATCTGGGCAGACCGTTGAAGTACAACCAGTCGTTCCAAGCATCGTACAAGCTGCCTATTAATCTCATTCCGGTGTTCGACTGGATAACAGCCGACGGATCGTACAACGCTACGTACAACTGGATGCGCGGTTCTGATCTCGAAGACGGCACTTCGCTTGGCAACACCATCGCCAACAACCGCCAGATAAACATCAACGGACAGTTCAACATGGAGAAACTCTACAACCATGTGCCGTTCCTGAAGAAGACCAACGACCGTTTCAAGAAAGACAACTCTGCCGTAAACCGCCGCAAGGCGGAGGAGGCAAAGAAGAAGAAACGCGAGGAGGCGAAGAAGAAGCGCGAGGCTGAAGCCAAAGAGAAGGGTGCTGCCGACGGCAATCAGAAGACTAAGAAGAAGCCGGCGTTTGCAAGAGATTCCAATCCGCGCGACTTGCTGGCAAAGAAGAAGGGCTTCGAGAAGGAGATAACGCTCATGCCAGACACCACTATCAAGGTGAACCATGGCAAACGCACGAAGCGTATCATAGTAAGCGGACGTACGGAGGCAGGCAGAGTGTTCCAGCTGAAGTACAAGCGTGTTGACGACAACAACATCCTTATATTAAATAAGGTGGATTCGGCAACAAAGATAAAGGTTTCGGTGATAGCGAAGGAACCGCTTGAGAACCAGAAGTGGTACCGTGCGGCGCAGAGCGTGGCTCGTGTGCTGATGATGGTGCGCAACGTGAGTCTGAGCTACCGCAACCAGTACGCCATATCGATACCGGGCTTCAAGCCGATGGTAGGCAATATGTTCGGACAGGGTTCGGGCTACGGACCGCTGTCGCCGGGCTTGGACTTTGCGTTCGGCTTCGTGGGCGACTCGTATGTAGACAAGGCTCGCGAGAACGGATGGCTGATGGTGGCTGACTCGCTCGCTACGCCGGCTACGACCAACCTGACCGAAGACTTGCAGCTAAGGGCTACGCTCGAGCCTGTGCGCAATCTGAAGATAGACCTCACGGCGTCGCGCGCCAAGACAACGGCACGCCAGGTGCAGTATATGTACGCTGGCAACCCGACCACACAGAGCGGAACGTTCACCATGACAACGCTCTCGCTGCGCAGCGCGTTCGAGGGTTCAGGCAGCGCAAAGAACGGCTACAAGTCGGCATCGTTCGAGCGTTTCTGCAACTCGCTCGAAGGCTTCCGCAAGCGCGTCGAGGCACAGTATGCCGGTGCGGTATATCCTGCCGGATCGCAGCTTGCAGGCAAGAAGTTCGACGCGGCTAACGGCGGCGTCAACAAGTACAGCTCAGACGTGATGGTGCCTGCGTTCCTTGCAGCCTACACCAACATGGGCACGCAGATGTCGATATTCCCGACGCTTGCCCATCTGCTGCCCAACTGGACTATCAAGTACAGCGGACTGTCGAAGCTGCCGTGGTTCCGCGACGTGTTCAAGAGCGTCAACATCAACCACGCATACAAGAGCGTATACGCCGTAGGCTCTTACTCGTCGTACAGCACGTTCATGGAGTACATGGGCGGACTCGGCTTCATCACCGACGCCACCACAGGCATGCCTACGCCGAACTCTATGTACAACGTGTCGACGGTGAGCATCAACGAGTCGTTCTCGCCGCTGCTTGGCATCGACGTCACGCTGAACAACAACCTGACCGTTAAGGCGGAGTATCGCAAGACGCGCGTACTGAGTCTGAGCATGACTTCAGTGCAGGTGAACGAGTCGTCGTCTAACGACTGGGTGATTGGCGCCGGCTACACCATCAACAACTTCAACCTCTTCGGAGGTGGCGGCAGCAACAAGCACCGCAAGGTGAAGTCGAAGCGCAACAGCGCAAGCAACAACTCGTCGCCGAGCCGCACACGCTCTTCAAACGGTGTGAACAACGACCTGAAGCTGCGTCTCGACCTGAGTCTGCGCAAGCAGGCGTCGATAAGCCGCGACATCGCCACGATGACTTCGTCGGCTAACAGCGGCAACACGGCGTTCAAGCTCGCCTTCTCTGCCGACTACACCGTGTCGCGACTGCTCACCATGAGCTTCTACTACGACCGACAGACCAACACTCCGCTGCTCTCGTCGAGCTCGTATCCGACAACAACCCAAGACTTCGGACTGAGCATGAAGTTCTCATTGACAAGATAAACGAATTGAGAGTTGAAAATTTTCAACTCTCAATTTTAATTTGTATCTTTGCCCACATCATAAAGAATATCACATTATAATATATAGCGATGAAAGATTTTAAGGACATAAAGATTGCTGTAGCCGGCACAGGCTATGTCGGACTGAGTATAGCAACACTCCTTTCGCAGCACCACCATGTGACAGCCGTAGACGTGATACCCGAGAAGGTAGAGAAACTGAACAACCGCATATCTCCTATACAGGACGAATATATAGAGAAGTATCTGGCAGAAAAACAGCTGAACCTTGTAGCCACTCTCGACGGCAAGGCAGCGTATAAGGATGCCGACTTCGTGGTGATAGCCGCTCCTACCAACTACGACCCCGTGAAGAACTACTTCGACACGACGCACGTAGAGGAGGTTATCGACCTCGTGCTTGAGGTGAACCCCGACGCCGTTATGGTCATCAAGAGCACCATCCCCGTGGGCTACACACGCAGCCTCTACCTTAAGTATGCCAAGAAGGGCGTAAAGCAGTTCAACCTGCTCTTCTCGCCCGAGTTCCTGCGCGAGAGCAAGGCTCTCTACGACAATCTCTACCCGAGCCGCATCATCGTGGGTTACCCGAAGCTGATTGACGGCGAGAGCTACGCAGAGGAGAACGAAGCAATCCGTACCATCACCGATGTGGAGCGTATGAAGGAGGCTGCAAAGATCTTCGCTGCATTGCTGCAGGAAGGCGCTCTGAAGGAGAACATCGACACGCTCTTTATGGGCATGAAGGAGGCTGAGGCGGTGAAGCTCTTCGCCAACACCTATCTGGCGCTGCGCGTGAGCTACTTCAACGAGCTCGACACATACGCCGAGATGAAGGGTCTCGACACAAAGGCAATCATCGACGGCGTAGGTCTCGATCCGCGCATCGGCACCCACTATAACAACCCGTCGTTCGGCTACGGCGGCTACTGCCTGCCGAAGGACACCAAGCAGCTGCTCGCCAACTATGCTGACGTGCCAGAAAACCTCATCGAGGCCATCGTTGAGAGCAACCGCACACGCAAGGACTACATCGCCGACGCCGTGCTGCGCAAGGCTGGCTGGTACAGCTACAGCGAGAACAACCAGTACGGCGCGGAGGTGAACGCATGTGTCATCGGCGTATACCGACTCACCATGAAGTCGAACTCCGACAACTTCCGCCAGTCGGCTATCCAGGGTATCATGAAGCGCATCAAGGCAAAGGGCGCACAGGTGATAATCTACGAGCCGACACTCGAAGACGGCACAACGTTCTTCGGCAGCCGCGTGGTGAACGACCTCGAAGCCTTCAAGGCACAGAGCCAAGCCATCATCGCCAACCGCTACGACGCTTGCCTCGACGACGTTGTTGAGAAGGTATACACACGCGACATCTTCCGCCGCGACTAACGTCTTCTGTTCTGCGACGCCGTGCGTAGGACGAATGTATAAACGAAATAGGAAAATCCCTACCTGCGAATATGGTTTTTCACTTGCAGGTAGGGATTTTTTTGTATAATTTTGCAAGTGAAAGTTAGACGCAATGCCGCCTACTTCACAAACAAAAAGTGAAACAATAAAAAACCGAATATTATGAAACGATTAAGTACTTACCTTACACTCCTGGTTATGGCAGCATTGCCGTTCACCTTCACCAGTTGCGATGACGACTGGTTCGATGGTTACGACTGGTACAACAAACCCTACTACGACGCTACCGACTATGCTCTTGACCTTGCGCAGACGCTCAGCGGCACATGGGAGGGAACAATCATCAACGAATACTACAACGAGGACGGCGAGCGCGAGCAGACCAAGTGCGACGCCGACTTCACCTTCGTGCAGTACCGCTCCGACGCCATCAACGGCACGGGCTACGAGACCGACTACGACGGACAGGGCAACCAGCAGACGCTGCGCTTCAAGTGGTATGTCGACTATCGCACGGGCAACGTAAACATCGAATACGTGAGCAGCGGCTACCGCTTCCTGCTCGACGCCAAAGGCAACAGCAAGTACTCGGGCTTCTCGCTCGACAACAACTACTTCGACGGCGTGATGGAGGGTGTGAACAACGACGAGTTCATCTTCTTCAGTCTAAACCGCGTCAGCGGCTACAACGCTCCGCTTAAGACCAAGGCTGCCGACGGCGCTGCAAAGACAGTACGCTTCGGCAAGGGCGAGAGAAAGCAGATCTCCGACAGCGATGTGCCAGTGATGCTGCGCAGAAGATAAGCGGTTTCGCAGCTATCCGTAGCAGAGGTCTTCGGCCTCCGCAGCACCAAGTCTGACAGAAATATATGTCTACAGAAATAATCCCTCATATCTGTTAGCATCCTCGTAATACTAACATTATAAGCAGAATAAAGGCTGATAGATGTCGCTTTTCGAGGCGATATCTATCAGCCTTTATTCCAGCCACAATTAGCTATCTTCCAGCTGCAATAAGGTTTCTTCTATCCTTATTCTTCTAATTCTTATCCTTCTTTACATTCTGTTCTTCTGACTGTCTCCTGCACCCGTACCCTTATACTTGCTTCTCGTAGTATTGAATTTGTAGCGGACTGTCAATGATATTTTGCTTGTTGAGAACTCATCGAAGATAGTTTCTTTCAGCTTTCCGTATTTTCCAATGATATGACTGTCGTTCGTGCCGAACACATCGTTGACATAAAGTTGCAGAGTCAGGCAGTCTTTCATGAAACCTTTGTATATAGACAGGTCGGTGTTGAACATCGGCTTGTAGATATAATGGTTCTCCTCATATCCCTTTGTAATATAAGTCATCATAACGGAGAACATCGCCCATTTCGTATCGAAGGTGTTGTTGAATCGGAACATCGCCACCGGCTTGTTCAGATAGCGTCCGTCTCTTGTCTCCAACTCGAACCATTGCTTCTCGACCATTGCTGACAACATAGGATGCCAGATGCCGAAAGTGGGCTGCAGGTTGAGCGTTGAAGTCACATTATTGTACGATTTGCCGTTTATCATCCTCATCAATCCGATGGTGGTATTGTCCTTATACATCTCCACCGTCTGATAAATAGGATCGGATACATGTTCATAAGTCAGGTTGAACGTAAGCCATTTGTAGGCAAGGTCGTAACTTGTATTTCTTGAAATCTCTGAGACAAGAAACGGGTTACCGGTCTCGTATGTATAGTGATTGCTATACTGCACGCCGCTTCTTAATACCCAGTAGTTAGGTCGGTTGATGTCGGCTGCATAGCTCAGCTGCATCTGTACATTGCCGATTGGCATCGAAAGGCTGAGAGACGGAAACCACTCGCCATAAGTCTTGCTTTGCTCCGCCATATACTTACCATCGTCATAATATTTGAAGTCCACATTCTCGTATCTCAAACCCGCTTCCATGTTCAGCTTGCCGAAGTCGCGATTATAGGTTACGAACGCAGAAGCCATGCCTTCCTTTATGCGGTCTATTACATTGTCGGCAAGAGTGTTCGGGATTATGGCGTAGTTGGTATTGCGGTTTGTGAACGAATACTCGCCTCCTACCGACAAATCACCACCAAAAAGCGGATAGGAGAGCACCATTTTGGAAGCTATCAGGCGGTTGTATTTTGAAGTGGTACTGCTTACAAGTTGGTTTTGTATTTCCGAGTTTACCTCCTGATAATGCTCATCTATATTGTTTTTATTATTTCCTTTAGACCAAAACCAGTCGGTATTGAAGTCAATACCCAATTTACCAACTTTACCTACATAATAAACATTACTTGACCAGTTGCTATTCTGCCCAAACTCCGATGTGATATAAGTGGTGGTCTCCGTCAATACTTCATCTCTCAGCACAGATCCTTCCGTCTTTTCGTCTGTTTGCAGTTTAGGATTGCGCAAGAAACTAATACTTGCTCCCAGCGAATTGTTGTCGTCAAACTGATAACTGGCATTCAAGCGAGAACTAAAAGTCTCGGTTTTGTTCTTCCAACGTGTTCTGTCCTGTTGGTTCAATGTCTTGTCGAGATAAGTCATTTGTTGCAAGTCCTTTTCATCTGGCGACGATTGTTTTGAGCCATAGGCGTAAGCGCCAAGCTCCAATCCGTTTCTGCGATAGTACAAATTCAGACGGGCATATCCTCCCGCGTTCTTTTTCTCGTCGTACGATCCTTCCGTCGTAGCGTCAAATCCGAAACCGTCGCCCCGTATCTTCTTTGTGGTGATACGTATAACAGCTTTCGTGCTTGCAGCATAACGAGCGCCAGGATTGGCGATTACCTCCACCGACTTGATGTTGTCCGAACTCAAACGGTCGAGTTCACTTCTGTCCCTCATCTGTCGTCCATTGATATAGATGATAGGCTCGCCACGTCCAAACACCTTGATATTGCCGTTTTGTGCAGACACGTTAGGTATGCGGTCGAGCAGATGCTCCATTGTTCCTGCCTTTTCAAGAACAGACCCAGCAACGGTTGTTGTCATACCGCCATTCTTAAGTATGGTCTTAGGCAGCGACGACTTCACCACCACTTCTCCAAGCACCTTGCTGTCTGCCACCATCTTTATCACACCAGCATTCTCGCCTGTACAATCCTTCCATGCAGTCTTGTATCCTACAGATGTAACCTTTATTATTCCATTGTTGCAAGCCGAATCGATGGCAAAATGTCCATCCTCACCGCTTACAACGCCTTTCACGAAAGCAGAATCCTGCCTGTTCAAAAGCACTACATTGGCAAATGCCAAAGGTTCGCCCTTCTCATCAACAATCTTTCCCTTTATATCCTGTGCCATCATCGGTGTGATAGCCGAGAAGCATAGAAACGTTATAAGCGTTCTCTTATTCATAGTTTCTATTTTCTATTTCGCTGGGGGCAAAAGTAAAAAAAAAAGCCAGAAAAGCAAGGGGTTGTATAGAATTTTTTTGGAAGAAAAGGGTGGATAATTAGCTCAAGACTTTTTTAGTGTATTTATGCAGTGTATAGACTGCATGTTTTTGGCGATTTATGCAGTGTATGGACTGCATATGAACTGGACATGAATAGAAAATTTGACAGAAATCTCTGCAAAAACTTGGAGCATAAAAATAAATATCGTATATTCGTGGCAAAATGGAAATAATATGGCAACAACAAACTAAGCAATATCCATATGAGAAAAACCGTTGTTATAGAATTACTACGCAAGTATTTCAGCACTCAACCTGTGTTGAAAGCATGGCTATTCGGCTCTTTCTCAAGAGGAGAAGAAACTCAGGATAGTGATGTGGACATTATCGTCTCTTTGGACAAAAGCAAACCGATAGGTCTGAAATTCTTTGGAATGTGGAGCGATTTGGAAGAACTGTTAGGGCGTAAGGTCGATTTGGTATCAGAGGGAACTCTGCTGCCTTTCGCTAAAGAGTCTGCAGAACGAGATAAAATCTTAGTGTATGAGAGAACGAATTAGAGATAAAAGCCGGCTTGAACATATCTTGCAAGCTATAGAACGTATTAGGCGTTATACAAAAGGAAAGACTTTTGACGATTTCATCGCTGATGATATGATGTATTATGCCATTGTAAAGAATATCGAGATAATTGGTGAGGCTTTAAATATGCTTACCGAAGAATTCCGAAATGCGCATCCCGATACTCCTTGGAAGTTGGTAAATGGCATGAGAAATTATATTGTTTATGAGTATTTTCAGGTTGACAATAATGTGGTCTGGGATGTGATAACAGGTGATCTTCCGCTTCTTGAGAAACAAATAATAGCATATATAATGGAAGAACCAAATTGATAAAAATCGGTCAAGCAAATGGCAATCATCGTTTGACTTTGCTTGACCGATTTTTATTGCTATATAACTATAGTGTGACGTCTTTCACGTAGTTCTTTTTATAGTATCCATACAATGCAATGGAGGCCCAACTAACCTTTATATTTACATTCAGGATAATTGCTACATCCCCAAAAATGTCCATAGCGTCCTGATTTTTCAACCAGCTTACTTCCACATTCAGGACATATTTTTCTGTTATGTGCGAGCTGTGCAAGGTCGATAAGAGTTAATGGTATGTTTTTGCTTTTTGCCTTTTGTATTATGTCTTGTGTTAACTTGTCGTTTGAATCGTTGAACACAATTAGTTCATTAGCACAGGCTACGACCTCATCGTTACTTTGATAACCGGCAGATTTTCCTTTTGCATTCCAATCTACATCAAATTTATTAAAGGGGATGTTGTTGCTATCGGCGTAATTAACTACACTTGCCATAAAGTCTAAAGCCCCAATTTGTTGAACGCCCAGAGCAAGATTTCGATTGTCCAATTCGGAGAGTCGTTTGCTACAGACTTCTTCTATCAACTGTGTATTATAGAATTTCTGCGGGCCAATGATTGCTAACAAATACACTTCGGGCTTTGATCCTTTAATGTATTCTACCTTTATTTGACTTGATATCAAAGAACGATTTTCGCCCACTTTCCTGTGAAAATCCGTGCATACTCCTTCTGGTCTTCTTCTCAAAAAGTCCAAATCACAGCGGTGATTGTCAGCCTCTTGGGGGCCCATATAAGGGTTGTAATGTACGCAATCTTCACAATTGGTTACTTCATTTTGAGTGCTTTTCTTGTCATAAAGCAGAAAGTCAACAGCTTCGATCAAGTCGTTGTAATTTTCAGGACGAACTTCGTTGTTAATGTTCAATATATTCAATTCTATATCAGAATCTTGAGATTGTATAACATTCGTCTCTTTGCAAGATATTCGCTTGATTTCAGAGTTCTTGTTTGGAAAATGTATATATCTCAAGACTTGGTCGTTTACCAACTCCGTTTTCTTTTCCTTTGAAATGTTTAATAATTTAAAAGCAGGGTCGCTTTTTTCGTAGTACGAGTCTGTCTTACAGAACCTATCGATGTCATCTTCAGAGCTTATTGGAATTTCCATGATCCAACGCCCTGAAGTCCTTTTTTCTTCCGAGCAGGCATGCGACACGAATATCTCAATAAGCATGGGACGCACTTCTTTTCTGTTGCTTATCAAGCAAATATCAGCAACATAAATGTTGCCATTGCTATCTTTTACTCGTTTTTCTATCTCGCAATATTGATAATACGCCTTTAAATCAACTTGTCTTTTACACTCTCTACGAATACAAGAATAATAAGATGAATATTTACAGTTCGGGTGTTTTGGGCAACTCTCTATTAGATTATAAGAGACATAAAAATGTTCAGACTCAAAAAAATGTTTTGCAATCTTTTTCTTTGCCAAGTTATGCAAATAGGTTTCATTGCTACACTCGGTCTTGTTCTTATGTTTGAAATGGCGTCTATGACAATCGTCCTTTAGGTTGGCAACCATTTCTTCACCACAAGAAAGACAGTAGAACTTGTGGAGTTTTCTGAATTCTGTGGTGATATCTTCAATTGAACATAATTCGCCATTAACAGAATCAATGGCGGCATAATGATAAAGAGTATGTTCCGGAGAATATGTTTTCCCTTTAGCATTACTTTCATTTGTGTTTAAACTAGTAGTTGAATTCATAAAGTCGTACTTTTCATTTGTAAGTGGAATGAAAAAATGAACTAAAATACATAGAAGCCATAGTCAAGGTATCCAATCTGGCACAATATGATCTTGCTCTATGCATATAAATATATGCAAAGGTATAATAAAATTATGTTTTTTGCAAATTACCTTCCTACTTTCTGATGCAAATATCGTACTTGAAAACTCCCGCGAAAATTCTCATTCTAGAGATTTGGTGAACATAAAACGCGCGGTTTTGCGGTTCGGCGCAGACTGAAAAACAGAGAAATTGAGACTTTTTAGTGTAAAACGATAGGTTTTGCACCGCTTTTCGTGAGATTTTACAAACTTTTCGTGAGACTTTACTGGGTAACTCTTGAGACTTTACCCAGTAAAACCTATGCTTTTACCATGTAAAGTCTCACGATAAGTTGGGTTTATTCATAATGAAAATTGCACACTTTTGCGAAAAACGCTGCAAAAGCTTCTGAATCATCCGTTTACGACTGCACGCTCAAAACTCGCGAAAAATGAAAAACAAAATCCGTAGTCGGTTTTTCGCGAGTTATGAGCGTGCAAATCATGCAAATATCGTCTTGGCAAAAAGTGTGCCAGACTTTATCTGCGCTTATTTCTTGAGATCAGCGCTTATTTCTTCATCAGCGATACGGCGAAGCCGCCGCCGCGTGCCTGCTTAATCTTCAGTACGTCGCCCTTCTTCACGGTGCGGTGCAGGATGGTGTAAGCCTTCGGGTTCTTCTCGTAGTCGGCGTTCTTGCCGTCCTGGTAGATGGCGCAGTCGTACTTGGCACCTGCATCGAGGAAGTCGAGCTTCACGGTAGTCTGACGGGCGTTGTTGGTCTTTCCGCCCACGAACCAGTTGTCCGTGCCCTTAGCCTTGCGAGCCACGGTGATATACTCTGCCGGTTCAGCCTCCAGATACTTTGAATCGTCCCAGTCGCAAGCCACGTCGCGTATGAACTGGAAGGCGTCGTCGTACTTCTCGTAGTGTTCGGGCAGGTCGGCAGCCATCTGCAGTGGCGAGTACATCACGAGATAGAGTGCGAGCTGTCCGCAGAGCGTGGTGTGCACGTACGACGGGTTGTCGCTCCATTCGGAGAGGCGTGTCTCGAAGATGCCCGGCGTGTAGTCCATCGGTCCGCCCTGCAGGCGTGTGAAGGGCAGCATGACGGTGTGGTAGGGCACCGAACCGCCGAATGCCTCGTACTCTGTGCCGCGTGCCGACTCGTTGCCTACGAGGTTAGGCCATGTGCGGCAGATGCCGGTGGGGCGTGTAGCCTCGTGAGCGTTCACCATGATGTGGTGCTTGGCTGCGGTCTCGATGACACGCTGATAGTGGTTGTTCATCAGCTGCGAGTAGTGGTACTCGCCGCGTGGGATGATGTCGCCTACGTAGCCTGTCTTCACAGCATCGTAGCCGTACTTGTTCATAAGGTTGAAGGCATCCTCAAGGTGTCGCTCGTAGTTGAGTGCCGATGAAGACGTCTCGTGGTGCATCATCAGACGCACGCCCTTCGAGTGAGCATACTCGTTGAGATATTTGATGTCGAAGTCGGGGTAGGGCGTCACGAAGTCGAACACGTCGAGCTTCTGATGACCGAACCAGTCCTCCCAGCCCTCGTTCCATCCCTCGACGAGCACCTCCTGCAAGCCGTTCTTGGCTGCGAAGTCGATGTAGCGCTTCACCTCGGCTGTGGTGGCGCCGTGCTTGCCGTTGGGTCGGCACTTCGAGTAGTCGGTCTCGCCGAGACGCACCGAAGGCAGGTCGTCGGTGTACGCCCATGTCTTTGTGCCAACGATCATGTTCCACCACACGCCGCAGTATTTCGTCGGGTGAATCCACGATGTGTCCTCAATCTTGCACGGCTCGTTGAGGTTCAGCGTGAGCTTCTTCGAGAGCATGTCGCGTGCGTCGTCGCTCACGAGCACCGTGCGCCACGGCGTGTTGAACGGAGTCTGTATAAAGCCCTTGCGTCCTACGGCGTCGGGCGTGAGCCACGACTCGAAGGTGAGTGTCTTATCGTCGAGGTTGAGGTGCATCGTCGGATAGTCGAGACACGCCGCCTCATGGATGTTGATGTAGAGTCCGTCCTTGGTCTTCAACTGCAGCGATGTCTGCACGCCCGTATCCGAGAATACCGTCGTAGACGAGTTTGCGGTGTACGCCTTGCGGTTCTTGCTTATCACCTCGCGTATGCCCGTGAGCGGCGTAATCTGATACTCGTACTCCTGCGTGTCGTAGTCGCCCGGAATCCAGTAGGCGGTGTGGTTGCCGGTCATTGCAAACTGCGTGTGCTCCTCCTTTATCACGAAGTAGTTGAGGTCTTGCTGCTGCGGGAACTCGTAGCGCAAGCCCATGCCGTAGTCGTAGACGCGGAATCTAATCTTGATGTTACGGTTGCTCGACGGCTGGTTGAGGCTTACCTCAAGCTCGTTGTAGTTGTTGCGAATTGTCTTTGTCTCGCCCCATACCGGTGTCCAAGTCTCGTCGAAGGTAGATGTCTTCGACGTCGTTTCCTTGAATCCGTCCATCAAGTCGGTCTCCTCCATGCCCTTCGACGCGTGCTTGTCGCGAGCAAGCTCCAGTCCGAGGTGCGATGGGTTAATCACCTTCTTGCCCTTGTAGCTCATCTCGTACGTAGGGCGTCCGTTGTCGGTGAGCGAGAACGTAAGGCTCACGTTGCCGTCGGGCGATGCGACGGTCTGTGCCGATGCCATAGCCGGCAGAAGCGCAAGCATGGCTGCAATACTCTTTATGTGCATATCGTTGATTGTTATGTATTTAGGTTTCTTTTTCTGCTGCAAAATTATATATAAGATATGTGTTCTGCTAAGATTCGGGCGTCATTCTTTGCGCCTTTTCCGTGCAAACGTTTGCAGTTCGGCAAGTGTAGCAGGCTCCTACGATAAGCACTGCAACTTATAAATACAAAAAATCGGGTGTCTCACGACATCCGATTTTCAAAAACAAACTACTTAAAAACTAATCTACTAAAACAAATCAAAATATCTTATATGCGAAGTTATGCTTTATCATTTTTGCGAGCGATGTTTTATCGTTCTTTTTACGCTGGCAAAATTACTAATAAAAACAATTCGCTCCAAATCTTTTTTCTACTTTTTTGCTTGATTTAAAGCAAGAAGTAACGGTTTGAACGAATAGTTTTACTAATTGTAACAAAAGTGTTAGTCTGTGTCTGTGCTTGTAAACGTTTGCGTTAGAAACGCGTCATAAATTCCACTACAATCTTGTCTCGTTCAGAGCGATGAGCGATGCCTCCGTCGCGATAGAAATACTTCTCGTAGTTGAGTCGGATGTCGCTAACGAACGGTTTCTTGAGGCTCAGCGTTATGCCGCTCGTCAGACGCGAGCGCTGATAGTCGTTCACGATGAGCTTGCCTTCGGGGTTCGCCTTGCCGTCGAGATAGCGTGTGCCGTCGCTGTGGTCGCTCATGTAGTCGTAGCGCACAAGCGGAGTGACGTACTTCACGAGTCCCTTCTTCACCTTTATGTCGTAGCTCACGAACGAGTCGAACGCATGCACCGCCTTGAACGCGTTGTCGGCATAGTGCTTGTAGAGATACTCCGCCTCTACGTGCCATCCCTTCGAGTGCCAGTAGGCGCCAGCGTCGTACATCATCACGTCGGTGTTGTCGGGCTTTATCTTCTGCGTGCTCAGCGTGAGGTTGAATCCGTGCGGCATGAGCAGTTGCGCCTTAGCCGAGAAGTTAACGTTCTTTGTCCAGAAGTCCTTCTGGTTGGTCAGTCCCGACCCGTTGAAGAGTCCGGCTTCGAGCACGATAGGGAAGCCCACGTTGAACGTGTATCCCAACGCGGCACCCACATCGCGCACGTTGCCCACCTGCTTGGCTATGAACGAGCGGTTGGCGAAATACTGTTGGTGGGGCGAGCGGTGGGCGTCGATAGTGAACGGCACACGCATCTGTCCGATGGTGAACTGCATGGTCTGCCACGGCTTCAGTCGGGTGTAGGCGTCGAGCATCTTTATCTTGCCTTCGTCGCAGAGGTCGATCTCAGCCTTATAATATATAATAGGTGAGAGCGAACCGTCGATGCTCACTCGAGCGTTGCGCACCTCGAAGCGGTGTTCGCCCTCCTCGGTCTGCAGTTCGTACTTGGAGCGTATCGTTCCGTGGATGTTCATTGTGGGTTTCGCCTCAGACTTTTGCTCTGTAGCGGTTTCAGCTTTCGTCTCCTGCGCCATTGCCGTAGCGGCAGCGAGGCTGACGAGAGCTGTTGTGATGAATGTCTTCATTGCTTGTCGTGTTATGATTTCGGCTGCAAAGGTCGACATTCTATTTTTTCACCGCGTGTCAAGCGTGTTACAATGCTGTTACCGGCGCTTTATCTGCCGTTCCACATAGTCTGATAGTCGCGCTTGGCAGCAGGAGCGGTCCACTCTGCAGGCACAAACTGCCAGTTGCCGTGCGTTTGCGGAGTGATGGGCGAATGTTCGCGCACATACCTTATTATATAGTCGCGCAGCGTGTAGTCGCCTCGCCACACTATGCGGCTTTCGAGCTGCGCCTTGTCTATGCCGGCGCCCTTGGTGAGCAGTCCGCCGCCGCCAGCCGCGCGATAGCTGTTTACAGCCACGCGATAAGTACGGCTTTCGTCGAACGCTGTGCCGTCAGCCATGCTCTTTATCATGATGCGCTCGCCGCGCGGCTTCGTAACGTCTACGTCGTAGACGATGCCAGCCGCCGTGTCGAGATTGTAGAAAGGCTTGGTGAGTCCGAAGAACTTGTCGCGCGACGAGTCCCGGTTGTTCATACATATCAAATGGTCGTCGGGCGATGTCATCGTTGCTACCCATCCGTCGTAGCTCATCTCAAGATAGCGGCGTATCTCGCTGCCCGTGAGCTGCATCATGCAGAGATCGTTCTCATAGCTGTAGAGCTTGTACATGTCTGCCAGCGTAGCCGCACCGCTCTTCACCGTAACGTCGAACGACAGCGGACTGGCGAACGAAATCTCGGCTCCGCTTGTGCTGAGCATCACGTCGTGAACGAAGTCGACGAGTGCGCTCGGACCGAAATAGCAGTCGCGCGAGGTCATTGATGTTGTGAACGAGCCTACCTCGGTGCCTACGTATTTCTTCACTTCCTCAATCTGACTCTCGAAAGCCTTCATGTATTGCTGGTTGACAGATCGCTTGCCCATGTCAACGATGTTCACCTTCAGACTCTTGCCCTTTCCCTTCTTGCTCACCTCAAGCTCGGCGTCGGCGACACGCATAGCGTTGTTGGCAGGATTGACGATGATGGTCGTAGATCCGTCAGCGCTCTTCACCTCCTCGTAGTGAGTAGAGTGGTCGTGTCCGTAGAATATCACGTCGAAGCCCGGCACCTCGCGAGCTATGTCGCGTGTGGCGTCGTTGAGCGAACCGTTTGTGAGGCTGCGGTCGTTTATGCCGGTGTGGAACAAGCCCACTATCACATCCGGACGCTCCTTCTTCTTCACCACATCCATCCACTTGCGTGCCGACTGCACAGCGTCTTCAAAGCGCAGTCCGCTCCACAGCTCTTCCGACAGCCACGACGGCACGCCGGGAGTGATGAGTCCGATGACGGCTATCTTCACGCCGTCGCGCTTGAAGACCATGTAAGGTTTCTGATAGGGCAGACCGGTGGCGGTGCTCACTATATTGGCGCCGAGCATAGGGCAGTTGAGTTCCTTCACCCACTTGTCGTATACCGCATGACCCGTCTCCACATCGTGGTTGCCCATAGTCTGCACGTCGTAGCGCATGAAATTGCTCACAGATGCCGCGATGTTCTCCACATCAGTCTTCTCATAATTATAATATGTGACGACGGGCTGTCCTTGCAGCACGTCTCCTGCGTCCATCAGCAAGAGTCGGTCGCCGTATATGGTGCGCAGCGAATCGACATACGACGACACGCGAGCGAGCGAACCATCGGTTGGCTGCTGGTTGATGAAGTCGTACGGGAAGAAGCGTCCGTGTACGTCTGTCGTCTCTATCATTCTTATCTTCACTGTCTTGTCTGCTTTGCTTCCTGCATAGGATGCTGCTGATAAGGCGAAAGCCATGAACATGGTCGCCAATGCCTTTGTATGATTTGTTTTCACTGTGTATGTTGTTGAGTTTAATAGTCTCAAAGTTACGTGTTTTAGGCAATATCTACAAATTATTCGTCTGTTTTTGAGTAATGCTTCGAAAATAAAGCGTAATTTTGCAATATAATATATCAAAACATATCAACGAACAAATCAAAAACCAACAATCTATGAACAAATCAGTTATATTAAGTATGGCTTTTGCCGCTGTGATGTCTTTCTGTTCGCTGGCGACAAACGCACAATCGCTCTCTCCGTCTACCAAATGGCATTGGAATAAAGGCAAGATAATGATTGAGTCGCCCGAACGCCCCGCAGGACAGAAGGATGTGCTCGGACTGGCACTTCCGAAGATGAAGACGGTGCGCGTGGGCTTCGTCGGTCTTGGCATGCGCGGACCGAGTGCGGTAGAAGACTTCTGCTTGATACCTGGTGTGGAGATTGTGGCTCTCTGCGACTATGTAGAGGCGCGCGCAGCCAAGCAGAACGAGACGCTACGCAAGCATGGGCTGGCTCCTGCCGCCGTCTATTACGGCGAGAAGGGCTATGAGGATCTGTGCCGCCGCAACGATATCGACCTTGTCTATATAGCTACCGACTGGGAGCATCATGCCGTTGTGGCAAAGTGCGCAATGGAGAACGGCAAGAACGTAGCCGACGAGGTGCCCTCGGCAATGAACCTTGAGGAATGTTGGCAGCTTATCGACCTGGCTGAACAGAAGCAGCTCAACTGCATGATTCTCGAGAACTGCTGCTACGACTGGTTCGAGATGCGCACTCTGAATATGGCGCAGCACGGCGTGTTCGGCGAGATACTGCACGCGCAGGGCGCATACATACACAATCTTGACGAGTTCTGGGACTATTACTGGAAGAATCCTAATGGTTCTGACCCCGAGCAGCTCGGATGGCGACTGAAGTATAACCGCGAGAACCGTGGCGACATCTATGCCACACACGGACTTGGTCCGGTGGCGCAGCTGTTCGACATTCATCGCGGCGACCGCATGGCTACGCTTGTGGCTATGGACACGAAGAGCGTTCATGGCAAAGAGCTTGTTGAGGCTAAGACCGGCAAGCCCTGCGACGACTTCCGCAACGGCGACCACACCACCACACTCATACGCACAGCTAACAAGAAGGTGATAGAGTTGCAGCACGACGTGATGAATCCGCAGCCCTACAACCGCCTGTATCAGCTTACCGGAACGCGCGGATTCGCCAACAAGTATCCTGTCGAAGGCTATGCTCTCGACAGCAAGCAGCTCGCGGCAAGCGGCGTGCAGCCACAGGTCGACAATCTCTCTACGCACAGCTTCATGCCCGAGGCTGAGAAGCAGGCTCTCGAGGCCAAGTACGACCATCCTATTCTGAAGAAGTTCGGCAAGCTGGCTAAGGAGGTAGGCGGCCACGGTGGCATGGACTTCATCATGACCGCGCGCCTCGTGTATTGTCTGCAGAACGGTCTGCCGCTCGATATGGACGTATACGACTTGGCTGAGTGGTGCTCCATTGCAGAGCTTGGAGCTTTGTCGATGGACAACGACTGCGCTCCGGTGGCTTTCCCCGACTTCACGCGTGGTCTTTGGAACAAGTTCAAGGGCTACAAGCATGCTTACGCCACACCTGAGGAAGAGGCTCAGACCGAGGCTGCAGCCAACAAGTTCACAAAGGCATACAAGGAGGCTACTGCCAAGCTGAAGCTCTGGACTCTCTACGACAATGTGCAGAACGCCAAGACCGACGCTGCGAAGAAGAAGGCGCAGACACAGCTCGACAAGGCTGTGGCTAAGGCTAAGAATCATGCCGCAAAGCTTTGCGCTTTGTGATATTATATGTAACTTCGCCCCGAAACTAATCAAACTAAGCACCATCCACGTATGAAAAAGATCAAGTTGGGCTTGCTCCCTAAGATTATCATTGCCATTATCCTCGGTATCGGGTTCGGCATCGTGTCGCCCGATATGCCCGTGCGCGTGTTCGTAACGTTCAACGCGCTCTTCAGCGAGTTCCTCGGTTTCCTTATTCCGCTCATCATCGTCGGACTCGTCACGCCGGCTATCGCCGACATCGGCAAGGGAGCCGGCAAACTGCTTGTAATAACCGCACTCATGGCGTACGGCGCCACCGTCTTCTCCGGCTTTCTTTCTTATGGAGTGGGGCAGGCGGTGTTCCCGGCGCTCATAACCGACAACCTGCAACTGGCGCAGATTAGCGAGGCGAAGGGCATAGAGCCGTTCTTCACCGTGAGCATCCCTGCTTCGCTCAACATTATGACTGCTCTTGTCATGGCGTTCACCTTCGGTCTTGGCATCGCCCATCTTGAGTCGCACACGCTGAAGTCGATGTTCGGCGAGTTCCGCGACATCATCACAAAGACCATACAGGTAGTGGTGCTGCCGCTTTTGCCCATCTATATCTTCGGCATCTTCTTCAACATGACCCACTCGGGCGAAGTGTTCAAGGTGCTCAGCGTGTTCGTGAAGATTATCGGCGTAATCTTCGTGATGCACATCTTCCTGCTCATTTTCCAGTATTTCGTAGCCTCGCTCTTCGTGCGCAAGAACCCGTTGCGCCTGCTTCTCAACATGATGCCGGCTTACTTCACGGCTCTCGGCACGCAGTCGTCGGCGGCTACCATTCCCGTCACGCTGCGCCAGACCATCAACAACGGCGTTAACAAGGACATTGCGGGCTTCGTCATTCCGCTCTGCGCCACCATCCACCTCTCGGGCAGCACGATGAAGATTGTTTCGTGTGCGTTGGCGCTGATGATGATGCAGAATATTCCGTACGACTTCCAAATGATGTCGGGCTTCATCCTCATGCTGGGCATCACGATGGTGGCGGCGCCGGGCGTTCCGGGCGGCGCTATCATGGCTGCTCTCGGCATACTCTCGTCGATGCTCGGCTTCGACGACCAGTCGCTCGCACTCATGATTGCGCTCTACATAGCTATGGACAGCTTCGGCACAGCCTGCAACGTCACTGGCGACGGCGCCATCGCGCTCGTCGTAGACAAACTCACCTACTGGCACAAACGCTCTCATAATAATAATAATGTGTAGCGAAGCGAATGTGTGCGCAAAAAGGAGACAGAATCATTATTTCCGCAACAAAAAGTTTGGCGAATAGATATATTTATGTACTTTTGCAATCGGTATCGTTCTGTAGCGATATCATTAAACCATAAATAATGTAACAACTATGAACAGAAAAACAATTCTGACATCAGCCATTCTCGCACTGTTTGCAGTGGGACAGAGCTACGCCGACAACAGTTTTGTCGTGAAAGACTCGTCTACCGGCGCAAAGCAGATGGAGGCAAAGCTGAGCACAGTAAGTCGTATCTGCTTCAAGAACGGCAAGATGGAAGTAAGGTTCGCCGACAAAACCACACGCGAACTCGCTTTCACCAACTCTACCGTGCTGTACTTCGAAGGCGAACCGACAAGCGTTACGCAGGTCGTAGGCGGAGCCGAAGGCTTGCAAGTGATGTATGCTGGCGGATTCGTGTCGGCTAACGGACTCACCGATCCTGCCAACGCTGCCATCTACAACATTCAGGGACAGCGTGCCATGAGCCTCAAGGCTTGGGACGGAACACCGGTTAGCACCGACGCGCTCAGCAACGGTGTGTATATTCTTAAAGTTAACAACAAATCAATTAAATTCGTAAAGAAATGAAGAAATTCTTCTCTATAGCGGCACTCGCATTGGCGATGTCGACAGGCGTACAGGCACAGACCGACGTAGTACCCAACCGTATGATCATCCACTCTTCTGTAGCAAGCAAGGCTTACGCAGTAGACCATGTTGACAGCATCTCTTTCGCACGCAAAGACGGCGAAGTGAAGGCTAACGTAGAGTTCCTCAGATATGAAAAGGACGAGGATGAGAACGATATCGTATACGTAAAGGTTACACGTACCGACCCGAGCAGTACTTTCAGAATCGACGTTCTGCCTACAAATACCGCAAAGCAGTACGACGACCTTACATTCGCACGCTACTTCGAGCGTATGTCGGGTACGCAACTCGCTGAGGACTTCTCTGAGGGCAAACTCTCAGGCTTCGCTCGCGAGTTCACAGCCAACACTTCCTATACCGTTGTTACTCTCGCTTACGACGAGTACGGCGTTCCGTGCCAGGTTTCACGCGCAGAGTTCAAGACTCCGAAGGTACCTACAGTGGGCACTCCGTCTGTGACATACACTATCGACGAGACCACATCAAGCAGCTTCACTCTCACCGTTACTCCTAACAAGGATTGCGCAGAGTTCTACTGGTGCCAGTTCGAGAAGGGTAAGGCACAGGAGCAGTTTGAGCAGTGGGGACCGATGTTCGGTCTGTCAAGCATTGAGGCTATGATCAAGCAGTTCAGCGGCAAACCTTACTCTGAGGAGGCTACAAACACATGGAATGAACTTGCTCCTGGTACCGACTATGAGGTAGCAGTATTGCCTGTTGACGTTGAGGGCAACTTCGGCGACCTCGTCTACATCTACGTTACAACAAAGGGTCAGGGTGGCGAAGGTATTGCTCAGGTTACCGCAACTGTAGGCGACTTCGTTAAATATGAAGATTCGTATGTGCAGACCGTAACCTTCACACCGAACGACCAGACCGCCCTCTACCACGATGCTATCTGCGCTAAGGACAAGTACGAGGAGTTAGGTGGTGACAAGTGGGCTAAAGAATACCTTATGCAGGATATTAAGGAGGACCCGAACTGGAACCAGTATGGAGTAGACAAATATCCTTTCACGGCAACTCCTAACACTGCCTACTACGCTCTTGCTCTCGCAAAGAACGCTAAGGGCGAGTGGGGTCCGCTCACAAAGCACGAGTTCACAACAGGTGCAGCTCCTGCAGGCGTAGCTCCTGCCAAGGCTGTTGCTATGCCGAAGCGCGTAGCTACAAAGAAGGCTGCTAAGCGTACAGCCGTAGCTCCGGTTATGCGCACAATGACGCTCGTTCAGCAGTAAGAAAAGATAAATAAATAGAAAAGGTGCAACGTGTTTGACGTTGCACCTTTTTTGTTGGTATGCTATCGGGGCAATACTATCTCTGCCACTATCGGACGATGGTCGGAAGCCTGCGTGTTCAGAACATCCGAGAAAAGCGTAACCGCAGGCTGTTGCGCGCCTCCCTTTCCGTTTTTGCCCGCGCTCTTGCGTTTGTATGCAGCTATGTAGTCGAGACACTCCGTCGGCTTGTCGGCAGGCCACGACTTCTGCTTGCCGCTGCATATCTGGAATTTCTCCTCAAACTGGCGTATGAACGGCGAGTCGGGCTTGTCGTTCAGGTCGCCAGCCACCACGAACGGCTTTCCGCTTTTCTTTGCCGCCTCCTCAATGATACCTATCGACGCAATGCGGTCGGCTTCGGTCAGCGAGAGGTGGGTCGATGCGAACACATAGTCGTCGAACTCCGCCACAAGCAGCGTTCGTGCCTCCTCACTTCCAGGCAGCGCATACTGTCTGACGCTTATCGGGCGCTCGCGCGAGAGTATGCCGATGCCGTATTTGCCGCCTTCTAAGTCTATTGCGGGTGCATACGATGCGTAGTAGTTCAGCTGTTCTGCTATCTCGCCCAGCGCATAAGTGTTGTTCGTGCGCTGCGTCATGCTGTCCACCTCCTGCACAGCCACCACATCCGGCGATATTGCCCTCAGCACCTCGGCTATGCGCTTGTAGTTGAGCTGGTTGTCCATGCCCATGCCGTGCTGTATGTTGTACGAAGCCACGCGCATCTGGTGCGGCGGTATGCCCGAGTTGTCTTGTGCGTTGCAAGTGACCGATGCGGTCATTGCCGCAGGCAGCAGAAGCGATAAGAATATGCGCTTCAGCTTTTGGTTTACTGTTTTCTTTGTCTTCATTCCTATTGTTTTCATTCTTATTGTTTTTTATAATTATCGTTTTCGAACCGCTAAGTTCGCAATAAAATCTGAGAACTGCAAGAGTTTGTAGCTAAAGTTGGTGGCGTAGAAGCCCAAGAAGTGTTCTTCAAAATGCTAAAGATAGTCGTTGGACGGCGAACGGAATCCGATCGGGCGGCGAACGGAATCTGATTGGACGGCGAACGGAATCTGATCGGGCGGCGTACGCAATCTGATCGGGTGGCGTCCGCAAAAAAGGGGGTGCACTTGTCTCAAGTGCACCGCTTACTATTGTTAGTTGCGTTGAAAAGCTATCTTTATTGTTTAGATACACTTTCAATCTGGTCAGACTTCGTACGCAAAAAGGGTGCACTTATCCTCCTCGCTCGCGTATAATATTATAATGTGTACGCCCACAATTATGCGCTTTGATTGTAAACTTCTGTTAAAATCGAGCCAAAAATTCAACTTTTTCCTGCAAAAGTTTTGGAGGTTTGCAAAAAAGCTATACCTTTGCATCCGCTTTCGAGAACGAACGAAACCTCAAGCAAAACGAGAGGTTGAAGAGCGAAACAGGAAGCGAATAAAAGAAAGAGTTCTTTGAAAAGATTTACATAAGACAGAAGTAGTACAAGAAGCGAGAATGATTAAACGATCATTCTTGGGTAGAAGAAAAACGAACCGTCAAGTTTGTTTGACTTTAAACTATAATTTGGAAGCTCGTTCTGAACAGATACAAACAAATGCCGACTTCTTCGGAGGTTAGCAGTAAAAGATATTTTACAATGTAGAGTTTGATCCTGGCTCAGGATGAACGCTAGCTACAGGCTTAACACATGCAAGTCGAGGGGCAGCATGTCGGTTGCTTGCAACCGACGATGGCGACCGGCGCACGGGTGAGTAACGCGTATCCAACCTACCCTTGTCCATCGGATAACCCGTCGAAAGGCGGCCTAACACGATATGCGGTTCACAGCAGGCATCTAACGTGAACGAAATGTGAAGGAGAAGGATGGGGATGCGTCTGATTAGCTTGTTGGCGGGGTAACGGCCCACCAAGGCAACGATCAGTAGGGGTTCTGAGAGGAAGGTCCCCCACATTGGAACTGAGACACGGTCCAAACTCCTACGGGAGGCAGCAGTGAGGAATATTGGTCAATGGACGAGAGTCTGAACCAGCCAAGTAGCGTGCAGGAAGACGGCCCTATGGGTTGTAAACTGCTTTTATAGGGGGATAAAGTGTGCCACGTGTGGCATATTGCAGGTACCCTATGAATAAGGACCGGCTAATTCCGTGCCAGCAGCCGCGGTAATACGGAAGGTCCGGGCGTTATCCGGATTTATTGGGTTTAAAGGGAGCGTAGGCCGTCTTATAAGCGTGTTGTGAAATGTCGGGGCTCAACCTGGGCATTGCAGCGCGAACTGTGAGACTTGAGTGCGCAGGAAGTAGGCGGAATTCGTCGTGTAGCGGTGAAATGCTTAGATATGACGAAGAACTCCGATTGCGAAGGCAGCCTGCTGTAGCGCAACTGACGCTGAAGCTCGAAAGCGTGGGTATCGAACAGGATTAGATACCCTGGTAGTCCACGCGGTAAACGATGGATGCTCGCTGTTTGCGTCTGACGTAAGCGGCCAAGCGAAAGCGTTAAGCATCCCACCTGGGGAGTACGCCGGCAACGGTGAAACTCAAAGGAATTGACGGGGGCCCG